>Ga0222427_100307_pt1 | contig 95845 bp, 80 predicted proteins | sample 2B20Ametagenome_FD_182890 | JGI IMG/M metagenome (GOLD analysis project Ga0222427, IMG submission 182890) | Enriched microbial communities from leaf-cutter ant dump, University of Wisconsin, Madison, United States - 2B20A (version 2) | ecosystem: Environmental > Terrestrial > Nest > Insects nest... | reverse complement strand
GGGGCGTAAAGGGTTTCGACAGCGTGGTGGATGCGGGGGCGGCCCTGTGGTTCGAGGACGGACAGCTCATGCTGAGCGGGCTGTACCACAGCAGTAAAAGTGCCACCTTTGGCCTGGGCATGGACCTTAGGAAAAGATACCGCGTGTTGGCCACCTATACTACGCAGACCTCCTCATTGGGCAATTATACCAATGGCAGCTTTGAACTGGGCCTGGGCCTTCGCTTGGGAAAGTAATCTAATTCAATATAAATTCCTCCCTATTGATCTCCCTCCAAAGGGAGAGATTGCTACTGCCTATATCATCCTTTGGAGGGGGCAGGGGGAGGTACTGTTAATTCAATAAGAAATAACCCGCAATTAACCAGTTAAACGATTAACCAAATAAACAAAAATCAACTAAACTAACTCCTAACCACTAGTAACTAACCCTTAAAAAACCTCCATTTGCATCTCACCACCAAATCCATTACCTTTGCATCGCTTTTGGTTCCCTTGGGTAACGCTTAGGGATTAAAAGGGAATACGGTGTAAATCCGTAACTGTCCCGCAGCTGTAAGCTCTTTAACTGTTTGCTATTCTACAGCCACTATGTTAAACAAATATAACATGGGAAGGCAGCAAACAGGGAGTAAGTCAGAAGACCTGCCTTTAGCACCATAAATTCATAGCTTTCGGGGATTGAAGCTAGGAGTGATGTGCCAGTAATTTACTAGCTCCTTAATTTCTGTTTGCTGTGGCGAATAGCTCACATCAAAAATGGTAAAAAGAAAAGCCTTAGCACAGCTAAGCTTATTTCATTGCTTGTTAACCTTAGGCATGCTTTACGCAGGCCAGCCCAAGGCCCTTGCCCAAAATACCGATAGCGTGGCCAAAGCCAATCAGCTTAAGGAAGTACATATTTTGCGCTATCGCTTGAGCAAACAACACCTTTCGCCAGTACCCCAGCAAATTATGACCGCCCAAGAATTGAAAAGGCTGAATAGTTTATCCGTAGCCGATGCTGTGAGGTACTTTTCAGGTGTGCAGTTAAAGGATTATGGAGGCATTGGTGGATTAAAAACGGTGGATATCCGTAGCATGGGCACCAACCATACCGGAGTTTTCCTAGATGGCGTAGCCCTAAGCAATGCACAAAATGGACAGGTAGATCTAGGCAAATATGCCTTAGATAATATCGAAGAAATATCCTTGTTGAGTGGGCAAAACCCTAACCTGTTGCAGCCTGCTAAATCCGTAGCCTCGGCAAGTGCCATCTTCCTTAAAACCAAAACACCCAACTTTAGCTCCGAAAAACATCACGCCCTAAATACAGAACTGAAAATAGGAGATTTTGGTTTGATAAATCCCAATATCAGCTACCAACAACGGATCAATAGCAATTTGTGGAGCAGCATCAGTACCTCCTACATACATGCCAACGGTCGGTACAAGTTCAGGCTAACCAACGGCGTTTTCGATACTACTGCCACACGGAGCAATGGCGATGTAGAACGCTTTAGATTACAGGCTGGCCTATTTGGCCGAACTAAAGATAGCGCTACTTGGAATGTACAAGCCTATTCCTTTCTATCAGAACGAGGATTGCCCGGGGCCATTATTTCTAATAAATTCGATTACCAACAACGCATTTGGGATCAAAACTTCTTTTTACAAGGAAGCTACCAAAAGAACCTAAACAAGTTTGAACTACTCCTTAACGCTAAACTTGCTTACGATCATACCCGCTACATCGATCCAGAATATATTCGCATAGATGGTTATTTAGATAACAAATTTTACGAAAAAGAAGCCTATCTATCCGCGGCGCTTAAATATAATATGACCGCACAGTGGCAGGTGGCATTAGCCAGCGATTACCAATTGCAAGATTTGGATGCCAACATCTATCGCTTTGGGTATCCTACACGACATAGCTTTTTAAATGCAATAAGTGTTGCATACACTACCAATAGGTTAACCTTGCAAGGAAATCTGTTGAGTACCACCATCAGAGAAGAAGTGCAAGCATTTGAAGCCGGGGGCAATAAGCAAGTGTTTAGTCCAACTCTAATGTTCTCGTGGAAGGTTTTTGAAAACCACTCATTTAGGCTAAGGGGTTTTTATAAGGATATTTTCCGCATGGCTACCTTTAACGATCTATACTACACCTTTAGCGGAAATACCCTATTAAGACCAGAGTACACCAAACAATACGACCTTGGACTTACCTACGCTACCGTATTCGATCAAGGCCGTTTCAAATATTTGGAACTACAGGCAGATGCTTATTACAATACCGTGAAGGATAAGATCATTGCACAACCTGGAGCTAACCTTTTCAGATGGATCATGTATAACGTCAGTAAGGTAGAAATTAGAGGTTTGGAAGCTAATATAAAAACAGGCGTTGATTTAGCTAAAAATTTACACTTGGGCCTTGGTTTTAATTACACTTACCAGCAAGCTATTGACGTAACCGACCAAACCGATGAAAGCTATCGCAATCAGATTCCGTATATTCCTAAACATAGCGGTTCATTTTTGGGTAGGTTAGACTATCAACAATGGAAGCTCAATTACAGCTTTATTTATACAGGAGGTCGCTATAACCAAAGAGCTAACCTAATTTATAACTACATGCAACCCTGGTACACACACGATGCAGCCCTTGGTTATGCCTTTTCTGTAGCCAAACAACAGTTTGAAGTTACGGCCGAAGTCAACAACCTGCTCAACCAATATTATGATGTAGTACCTAATTTCCCAATGCCCGGACGTAATTATCGTTTAACCCTACAGTACCGCTTATGAAACGATTAGGAATTTTACTTTCGATATTTACCGTTTTGGTTAGCTGTAGAAAAGACCCAGTACCACTGCCAGCGCAGATCAGTAGGATAGAAGCCGACCCCGGCTCAATATTCAAAGGAATGTATTTGGTAAATGAGGGAAATATGAGCATGAACAAAGCCTCGCTAGATTACCTCGACCTACGTAATGGCCTTTATACCCGTAACTTTTACAGTCAAGTAAACCCACAAGTAACCAAAGGTTTGGGCGATGTAGCCAATGATATTGGACTGTACGGTACCAAACTATATGTAGTAGTTAACCTTTCCAATAAAGTAGAAGTACTGGACGTGAAAACAGGCAGACGCTTGGGACAAGTAGATCTGATTAATGGCAGATATGTGACTTTTGCTAATGGAAAAGCTTATGTGAGCGCTTACGTGGGTAAGGTTTACGATCCTAACAGTCCAAACGGAGTAGTGGCCGAAATTGATACTACCGCATTGAGCATTACCCGCACGGTAACCGTGGGCCGACAGCCTGAGGAACTCACCGTAGTCAATAATAAATTGTATGTAGCCAACTCAGGAGGGTACAGCCCCAACAATTATGAACGTAGCCTTTCTGTAATTGATCTGAATACCCTTACAGAAACTAAACGCATTGACGTAGCCATTAACCTGCACCGTTTAAAGGCCGATAGATATGGCGATTTATACGTAACCTCCAGAGGCGATTACTACAATGTGCCCTCTAAACTTTTGGTAGTAGATACACAAACCGAAAAAGTGAAAAGAACTTTCAACTTGGCGGCCAGCAACCTAGCTATAGATGATGATGTGGCTTATGTCATTGCTACGGAGTGGAACCAAACCCAACAAAAAAATACCATTAGCTATAACACTATTGATGTAAGGACTGAGCAACTTTTAGCCAGACCTTTTGTAAGCGATGGTACACAAAACAGCATTTTACTCCCTTATGGCATCAATGTAAACCCTTATACCAAAGTAATTTATATTACCGATGCCAAAGATTACGTTACCCCTGGGAAACTACATTGCTATACACCCGATGGCAAATTGAAATGGTCGGTAACCACCGGAGATATACCGGCACATATGGTTTTTGTTAAATAATAAAATGAAAGATAAAAATATGAACACTATGAATTACTTAAAAAGAACAGCCCTTAGCATTTCGGCATTGGCCGTTTTATTTGCAAGCTGTAAGAAGAACAACGAACGCGAAATTATTCTTACGCAGGAAGTTACTGGAGTAAAAGGAATTTATGTCCTTAATGAAGGAACTTGGAACGGCAAGAACGCTTCTATTAGTTATTATGATATTGCTAAAAAAACAGTAGTAAAAGATTTCTACAAGCAAGCAAATGCCAAAGACTTAGGTAATAATGCTGTTGATTTAAAGCAATATGGAAGTAAATTATACTGTGTGGTAAGCGGCGAAGCAGGAAAAGAAGAATCTTTTGTAGACGTGATGGATGTGAATACAGGTAAAACCATTAAACGCATTGCATTCAATACAACAAATGACGGTTATTTGCCTCGTTATATTACATTTTATAAAAACAAAGCTTACATAAGCAGATATGATGGTAAAATCAGTCGTATTGATACCGCTAGCTTAAATGTAGATGGTGAATTACAATTAAAAAATGGTGCTGATAATGCAGAAGCATTAGAAGGTTTAGCCGTTGCTAATGGTAAATTATATGTGGCTGGTTCAGACCATGTGAGTTATCCCAAATCTTTAAAAAATAAAGTAGTAGTAATAGACTTAGCTACTTTTACTAAATCTAAAGAAATTACAGTGAATGATAACCCTATTAAAGTTGCTGCTAATGACAAAGGTGACCTATTAGTGTTATCGGCAGGAACTTATGGAAGTGTACAATCTGCAATACAAAAAATCAATACCACTACTGATGCAATTTCCCAAACAGAACGTGCTGATGATTTCGCTTCTATAGCTATTTATAATGATCAGGCTTGGACCGCCTTAGAAGTGTACGGCGCTAGTCCAAAAATTAAATCATTCAATATTGCTACAGGCAAGGTAGGAACTGATTTGATTACAGATGCAACCGCAGTGGCGATGCCTTACGGTTTGGACATTAATCCTTTTAACCAAAATGTGGTAGTTTTTGACGCCGTTTCATTTGCAGGAGTAGCCGGTAAAGCATTTGTATTTAGCAAGGAAGGTAAAAAACAACACGAATTTGAAACAGGCATTAATCCTCGAGGCGCTGCCTTTGTATATACCTACAAGTACGTTTATAAATCATTGTAAAAATATTTCCTCCCCCTGCCCCCTCAAAGAGGGGGATATGAAAATAGCCTAGGCTCCATGTGTCCCCCTTTGGAGGGGGAATTAAAGGGGGAGGAAATCAATAAAATACTGAAACCACTTCGGAAAACATTACCTCTTGCTTTTTAACAAATAAAACCTCAAATGAAACGAATACTTTTACTTTCCTTATTAGCCATAACCTTGTTTTTCTCTTGTAAAAAAGACAAAGACGATGCCTTCCCAACCCTAAGTATGCAGGTTACAGAAAAAACACTAACCGTACAGGTAAACACCCAAAAGAGCTTTGCGGTAGTAATTCCTAATGGTAAAAACGTGACCAATGAGTGGAAACTTAATCAGACTGTAGTAAGTACCGAAGCTAGCTACGTGTTTAAACCAACTTCGGCAGGCGATTATACCTTAACCTACACGGGAAGTAATGCACAGGGCAGTTATACCTATACCTACCAAATTAATGTACCAGTACCAGTAGTGGACCCAGGAGCCAACAGCAGCATGTATATCAGTAAGGTATTTGAATACTTACCAGCACCAGGGCAGCACATCAATATAGCTACCTTGGGTTCCTTAGAGCAAGCGCAAAAACTGATTGGAAGTACTGATAACCTACTTTCATTAGGTGGTTTTGGTGGTTATGTGATTTTTGGTTTCGATCACTCCGTAAAAAACAATGAAGGTCACGATCTGGGAATTTATGGTAACCCTACCGGACCCTCAAATGCTTCTGCCGAGCATGGTATTGTGATGGTGAGCCAAGATAAAAATGGTAACGGTTTGCCTGACGATGAATGGTATGAACTTGCTGGAAGTGAATACAGTAAAGCAACTACCATTAAAAACTACGAGATTACCTACACCAATCCAAAAGCCTTTGCAGATGTAGAATGGAAAGATAATCAGGGAAATACAGGTGTCGTTAAAAACTTGAGTAAAAATAAAAACCACTATCCGTTATTTGCGGCTAACCAAGACAAAATAACCTTTAAAGGCACCTTACTGCCATCTACCAGCTTAAGCACCTCAGGTTTGATCATTAATAAACCATTTGACTGGGGCTATACCGATAGCTACTCAGTAGGCGATGATTACCAAAATAAAGGTTACAACGGCTTTGATATCTCTTGGGCAGTAGATAAAAACGGGAATAAGGTTGACCTTAAGACCATTGATTTTGTAAAAGTGTATACAGCACAGAATATCAATGCAGGTATTTTGGGAGAAATTTCAACCGACATTAAAGGCGCAGTAGACCTACACATCAAAGCCTTGAAATAACATTAATGAAACTACACACAATGAAAATAAGTGCCAGCCGTTTCTTGCTGCTGGTACTTTTACTAACAGCAGTATTTAGCTGTAAGAAAGAAAAAGTTAACCCTATTTCCTTTACGGATGATATCAATACCTCTTTGAAGACCAAAGTACAAGAACCTTTGGTACTAAAACCAACGTTACTTGGTACAGCTACCTCGTATGAATGGTTAGAGGAAGGCAAAGTGGTAGGCACCGAAAATAGCTTTATCTTTAACAAAGAAAACAAAGGCGATTACGAACTTACCTTTAGGGCAACCAATAAAGCCGGAACTAATAGTGTAACCTACAAAATTAAAGTAGTAGGTAAGTATGCCGATGGTATTTTACTCATAAGTAATACCAACGAAGCCAATAATGGTGCTGATATTTCTTTCTTGGATGAAAAGGAAAAGCTTACACCAAACGTTTTTTCTTTAGAAAACGAAGGCGCTAAACTTCCATTGAATACCATGAGTGCTTTTCGTTATGGTAACCAGCTATATGTAACCTCATCTAGCGCTCCCAATATTCAGGTTATTGATGATGAAACCTTAAAGTTGGCTAACATCACGTTGAGCAATAGCAGTGTAAGGTCTATTAGTTATTTTGCCACTACCGATGGTAAAACAGGTTATGTTGTTGGTGGAACCAGCTCAAAAAGAGGACTGTATGCCGTTGATCTAAACGCCAAAACCATTGCAGGAACTTTACTTACGGGAAGTAATTCTGCTGCTTTGATACCAATAATGATTTATAATAATGCTTACATCACGCCAGTGTTGAAGAAACTTGTAAGCATTAAAGATGGTACTATGCAAACCCTGTTTACCTATTCAGAAAATGTAGCAGGAATTGTAAAAACAGCTAACAAACAAGTATGGATGGGCATTTCCAAAGGAAGCAGCGCCAATGCTAAAATGGTAAGGTTAAACGAAAACTTGGAAGTACAGGAAACCATAGACCTAGGTACAGACATTCTTTTGCCTCAAAACGGTGAGCTAATTACTTCGGGTGGCAACGAGTTTATTTATTGGCAAGAAACCAATACAAATAAATTCTATCGCTTTAATACCACTACCAAAAAAGAAGAACTGTTTGTTTATCCTACAGAAGATGGCGCAGGATTTATCACCGCATGGAAAGTGAATCCACGTACAGGAGAACTGTATGTTATTGATTCGAAAAGTACCACTGATGTTTTACCCAGCGATTTGTTAATTTATGGCATTGATAAGAAACTAAGGAAGAAAATTGCCAATGTGGGCTATCAAGTAAAGGATGTTATTTTCCCAAAATAGTATTTTTATTACCTTTGTGTTAAATCATTAGATCAATGGAAAGAAAATCAAATACCAGAGTACTTGTTTTATTGTTGTTTATTATTGTTGTGATTGGGTTAAGGATGTTAGCGCCACTTTCATCAGATTTTAAACTATTTGCAAATTTCTCTGGTTTAGGTGCCGTAGCAATCTTTAGCGGTAGCTACTTTAAAAATAAGTTCTCAGGCTATGTTTTGCCAATGTTGGTGTTACTGCTTAGTGATTTAGGCTTAGCCTTAATGATGGGTGAAAGCTATGTGTTTTATCCAGGATGGTACTATACCTATATAGCTTTCGCATTAATGGTGTTGGCAGCACAAATCCTAGTAAAAAAAATAAACGTTGCGAATGTATTTGTAGCTACTTTGGTAGGTGTACTGATCCATTGGATTGTTTCGGACTTTGGTATGTGGTTAGGTTTTGATACCTATCCAAAAACTTTAGCAGGTTTCTGGGAGTGCTTAGTTGCTGCTATTCCTTTTGAGTTAAAGTTCCTTTATGGCACATTGGTTTATTCGGCCATAATGTTTATAGGTTTTGAGACATTGAAAGCTAAGTTCCCTTCATTGAAACAATATTCAGCTATAGCTTAGTCGTAATTAATAATATTTCAAAGCCCTCTTGCAATAAGTAAGAGGGCTTTTTTGTTGGTTTAAATTGAGGCTTACAGGTCAATTCCCTCTCCTTGAAAAGGAGAGGGGTAGAGAGAAGATTTTACTATTGCGTTTTGCCATTCTTTGTGCGTCCTTCCCGCATAAGCGGGAACCTTAAAACGATAAAAGACTTACTAACGCATTACGATACCCGATCAAGGTAATTATTACGACCGATTGAGTTGACAATAATGAAAAAAGTAACTACTTGATATGTCTCTTGGGTTTATTGATGATAAGCACCAACCACCATACCTAATAATGCGGATTTCCCCCTCTATGAGGGGGCAGGGGGAGGAATTTCTATAAAGCCTCCCTAAAGGAGGAATAAGTGCTTAGCAACAGAATGTGCGCTGATGTGCTTGTTGCCTTATTCCTTCAACTCTCAACTTTTTACTAGCTTTACCTTTAATGAGAAAGAAACTGGTAGTTTTAACAGGGGCGGGCATTAGTGCCGAAAGCGGCTTGAAAACTTTCCGCGATGCCGATGGTTTATGGGAAGGTTATAATGTGATGGAAGTAGCTACACCCGAAGCTTGGGAACGTAATCCAGAATTGGTACAGCGTTTTTACAATGAACGGAGGAAACAAGTGAATGCTGCGCAACCTAATGCTGCTCATCATGCTTTAGCCGAATTGGAACAATATTTTGATGTCGAGATCATTACCCAAAATATTGATGATTTGCATGAACGAGCAGGTTCTACCAAAGTAACACACTTACATGGTATCATTACCTATGCACAGTCATCTAAACGTGCTCATTTGATCTATCCATTAAAGACCGATGAAATCAAGATGGGGGAACTTTGTGAACTAGGTTCGCAGCTAAGGCCGCATGTAGTTTGGTTTGGTGAAGCTGTGCCCATGATCGAAAGAGCAGCAAAGTTATGTGCTCAAGCAGATATTTTTGTGCTGATTGGAACTTCCCTAGCCGTGTACCCCGCCGCTGGTCTGATTGATTATGTTCCGCATCAAACCACAAAATACATTATTGATCCTAAAATACCACCAGTTTCTGGATTGAATAATGTGATCAAGATTGCCAAAAGCGCTACGGAAGGTGTAGCGGAATTAAAATCGCTTTTAGAGAAGAATTTGTTTCAAGCTTAAGAAAACCCTATGAGGGTATGTGGTTGATTTTATCTTCGAGGTAACAGTATCAGTGGGAAAATAGCAAACACATGGAGGAAGCTATTTAAATAACCTACTTAAATTAGGCTTAATCCCAAAGGTAAGTGGCATGGTAGTAAAATTTCTATCCTGTATCCGCTTAAAACCATTCATAAAGCCTACCTCTGCAAAAATGGATAATCCGCCTAAATTAAACTCTGAGCCAACGCCACCTTCCAATATGGGCATAAAATCACTTTTGTTACTGATCTTTACTTGCTGCGCTGCATCATTTACCCGCACCATTGGGGTGAGAATATAACCGCCGCCACCACCAGCAAAGCCATAGAAGGCAAATTTTCCAACCATTTTCCGGTAGCCCAAACCAAGATTGAGCAAATAGGTGGTTGCTCTACCCGTTTGAGCAGTATAGCTGAAACCGAGCTCTGCTATTTTACCTCTGTACGAAAGGGCGTGTAAACTCAATTTAGGATAGAGAAATAAGCCGCCTTTACCAATACCTATATTTAAACCAAGGGTGGTAGATATCTTCGGCCCAAAAACATCAGAAGCAGGGCCAACCGGCATAGACGTGCCAATGCCACTTACAGTAAAAAGCTTATCTGTACGCTCTTGAGCTTGTGCACACAAAGTACATAACCCTATGATTACGCTAATTAGGCATAGAGAAAGAGGTCTGTTCATATAAGGTTAACATCAGCCATAGGCTTTTGTTTGTTCCTTACTTTTCGTTGGGATTTTTCTTTTTGCTCAAAAGCTTGTCAATCATCTTTTGTATGCGGTCTGTTCTGGTCTTTTCCTGTTTAGCGGTAATGATCCATAATACATACTCTTTTCGATGCGAATAAGCTAAGGTTTCGTAGTAGGCAAGTGCCTCAGGTTGTTTACTAAGTTCAGTTTTTAAATCTTCCGGCAGAATAACCATTTTGTTAGCTACATCAATGTATTGGCCATATTCATTGTTGGCAATTTCGGCATTGCCTACACCAGATTTTTTCTGACTTGCCGCAGTTTTGATTCTTATGCCAGTCCATATTTCATTTACAGCGGCTGAACCACATGGTGCTAAATCCAACTTCACTAAATCATCCCACGATTGCATCAGATTTAAATCGGCTGCCAATGGTGTTTTAGCTTTAGGGTAAAAAATCCAGACAACAGTTTTATCAGCAATAGATTTTTCGATGGTTTTTAAAGCAGCAAACATATCTGCCTTGGTAACGGCAAAAATCAAATAAGCATCTTGTTGGGGGGTGGTATCATAGCTAAAGGTGATTTCCGAAGGAATATTACCAAAAATGGCTGCTGCATTTTCAGGCGCATTGATCACACTTACCTTAAAGTTAGGTTTGATCTGTAGTTTCTTGAGAAATTGATTTTCCATATTATAATTTCATTTTAGCGAAGAAGTCCCATAATACAATACCAGCCGAAATCACAATGTTAAAAGAATGTTTGGTGCCAAATTGTGGTATTTCTATGCACTTGTCTATCTGTTGCATGGCTTCGTCACTTACGCCATTTACTTCGTTGCCAAAAATAAGCACATACCTTTCTTTTAATGTAGGCTTGTTGGTATGCAGCATCACACTGTTTTGTGCCTGTTCAATGGCAATGATCTGATAACCTAACCCACGATATTTTTCAATGGCCGCTAAAGTATCATCAATATGCTCCCAATCTACCGATTGTGTAGCACCTAAAGCCGTTTTCTCTATCTCACGATGGGGAGGTTGGGCCGTAATCCCACAAAGTACTACCTTCTCTACAGCAAAGCCATCAGCGGTTCTAAACACCGAACCTACATTGTGCATACTGCGTACATTATCGAGCATAATCACCACCGGAAGTTTTTCCTGTGCTTTAAATTCCTCTACATCAACCCTGTTTAGCTCGTCTAATTTTAATTTTTTCATCTGTTATCAATCTACGGAATGCTTCTTCCGTTAATAGCTATAGTTCATAAACTTCTTTTTCAATTCTTTTACATTAAAAACTAACCACTAGCTCTTAGCCTCCAACCATTTTTATTAAAATAATCGCCTTTCTATGAAGGGAAATGTGGATATTTAATTATTATTGCGTGCTTAAAAAAGAGCGTCTAAGATAAGAATAATGAAAGCAAACCAAATACATACTGGCACATTTGTAAACGAAAAAGAGGTAATTGCTGTAGAGCTGACCAATACCAAAGGTACTTTTGTGAAACTGTTCAACTACGGAACCATTATTAATCAATTTGTGGTTAAGAATGCGCAAGGCGAAATGCAGGACATTGTTTTGGGCTTTGACGATATTAAAGGTTATTTAACAGAAGATTACCTTTCTAACTATCCGTACTTTGGTAGTATTATTGGTCGTTATGCTAATAGGATTAAAAATGGGGAGTTTACGGTAGATGGCGTAAGCTACCAATTGGCACAGAATGCTGGACCGGATTGCTTGCATGGTGGCGTTGAGGGATTAGATAAAAAAGTTTGGGACATTATTGAGCTCCATAACGGGACCAATCCATCGGTTACCTTTCAGTATTTTAGTTTAGATGGGGAAGAGGGGTTTCCAGGTGATTTGGCTATTCAGCTTAAATTTACCTTGACCGAAAACGACGAACTTATTTTAGCTTACCAGGCAGATACAGATGAGGCTACACCTGTTAACCTTACTCATCATAGCTATTTTAATTTATCGAGAGACGGAGCAGGCATTCAGTCGCACTACCACCAAATGAATGCTTCAAAGTGGTTAGCGCAAGATGATAACTATGTAGTAACGGGAGAATTACTGCCTGTAGAAGGTTCATTACATGATTTTAGAAAAGGAAAGCTCATTGCCGAAGGCTGGGATGCCGAAAATGGTTACGACCAAACTTATTTGTTAGATAAAACCTATGGTGACTTGACTTTGGCCAGCAGAACACAGGCCGAAGACAGTGGTTTGGTACTTTCTGTGTATACCACAGAGCCTGTAGCGCACTTTTATACCGCTAAATATTTAGATGTGAAGAATGGAAAAGGTGGTAAACATTACAAAAGTTTCGACGCTTTTTGTGTGGAAACACAACATGCACCTAATTCAATCAATATTTCTTCGTTTCCAACAACAGTATTGCAACCTGAAGAACTTTACCAACAGACCACTATTTACAAGGTGGAAGTAAAGAAATAAGAGCGTCTTCTTTAAATCCTCTCCAATACCATTTGGATGGCCTTTTGTACAATAGCGCTTGGATTGCTGCTAAACTCAAACTTTACGCGGCTGGCTAAAATGGCGTTGATGGATAAAGCTTTATGTCCTAAAGTTTTTGCCAAGGCATAAATACCTGCGGTTTCCATTTCAAGATTGGTAATGCGTTGGTCCGCACTTTTAAAACTGTTCAGTTGTCCAATAAAATTGTTTACGGTATTCTTAGCTCTTACCTGTCGACCTTGCGGTGCATAAAAGCCTGGAGCGGTAGCCGTAATGCCAGTAGGCAGGTCGTGGGCAAACTGTGTTAACAAACTTTCGCTGGCTTGTGTAAGGTAAGGGCTTATGCCGTTGATGTGGCTAAAATGTTGGTTGATTTGTTGAAGTAATGCCTGCTCATTAGCTGAAGGCTGTTGTTCATAGTAATGCATCAAGGCATCGAAACCTAAGCCGTAAGATGAAGCAAGTATGGTTCCCATCGGGATATCAGTTTGTACAGCTCCAGAAGTGCCAATTCTGATAATATTTAAGGATTTAAGCTGCTCTTTGATAGTTCTGTGATCAAAATCGATATTCACCAAAGCATCAAGCTCATTGAAAACAATATCGATATTATCCGTACCAATACCGGTAGAAATAACGGTTACGCGGTTTTTACCTACTGATCCCGTATGGGTAATGAACTCTCTTTTCCCTTTTTTCAGTTCTATGCTATCAAAATGCTTGCTTACTTCGGAAACACGGTCAGGGTCACCAACGGTGATTACAGTATCAGCTATATCTTCGGGCAATAAGTTCAAATGATAAATACTTCCGTCAGGATTGATGATTAAATCGGCTTCTGATAATTTTTTCATATTATAACAGTAGTTAGGAGCTAGTGGTTAGGATTTAGTGGTTAGTAGTTAGGACTTAGTGTAGCCTTTAACTCATAACCCGTAACTCATAACCTTCTATATCGTTCCAAGATAAGTAATTTTTAGTCCTTCTACATGATCCAGCTTCTTGATAACTTGATTTAGATTGGCTTTTCTTACTTCAAAAGTCAAGGAGCAATAGGTGTCGAAGTTTTGTTTGATGATGTTCAATTGTTCATCTTTCATGATGCGCATAATGTCGTTCATCATGAGGTAGTCAAACTCTAGTTCATAAACATCATTTACGGTTTTGGTGATAATTTCGGCAGCATTTAAGGCTTCTATGGTGGCATTCTTATAGGCATTGATTAAACCTGGAACCCCCAATAGCGTTCCACCGAAATACCTCACTACTACCACTAAAATGTTGGTTATATCGGCAGAAAGCAGCGAATTTAAGATTGGGCGCCCTGCAGTGCCAGATGGTTCGCCGTCGTCGTTAAGCTTAAAAACATTCCTATCGGGACTTAGCCTTAAAGCCCAGCAAAAGTGTCTTGCTTTAGGATGTTCAGCTCTTAATTTGACGATAAGTTCCTTTGCTTCGGTTTCCAATTTAATGGGGTAGGCATAAGCAATAAATTTGCTGCCCTTATCTCTAAAAATACCTTCGCTGGTTTGGGTAATGGTTTGGTAGGTATCGTTAAACAGCATATATTTTTGATAACGTGATTAATATAATAGAAACAAGTGCTAATGTTAAACCAATATAGTTCCATTTGCTCAGTTTTTCTCTAAACACAAAAATACCGATTAAACTACCTGCTATAATTACACCCATGTTCATGGCTGCGAATACCGTAGATGGATTTTCTGACATTTCTCGATGGGCGTTAAGGTAAAACAAGATGTTGCCAAAGTTGAAGATGCCCAAGATACATCCACAAAAGAAATTGACCAATTGCAGCTTTGTTTTTTTCCGAACTACCAAGTAAAGGAGGTAGATCAACGACAACACAAAGGCCAAACAATAGATAATGAACAGGGAAGTGGTGTATGGCACCGTAGTGTTTTGACTTACCATTTTGAAAAGCACATCAACCACACCAAAGCCAATAAATACCAGTAGCAAATACAGCCAGCTCTTTTTGGATGAAACCCTATCGCTTTTACGGTACATGGTAAATATGATAGCGGCAAAGCCGAAAACAATGGCTACTTCCTTATAACGGTCGAAATGTTCGTTGAACAAGTAATAAGCTGCTCCTAAAGAGATGAACAATGACAACCGCTGGGCGATATCTGTCCTGGCCAAACCTGCGTTTCGCACTGATAACCCTAAAAACACAAAAATGCTTGGCAAAAGAAAACCTAATACCCAATATGCTTTAGGAAAGCTGTTTAGGTCTATTTGGTTAAAGTCGGGCTTAAAGCAAATTAAGCTTAAAATAATGGCAAAAAAATAGTTCCAAGTAATGGCCTGCGTAATGTTGATTTGGTAACGGCGAGCTAGTTTAAATAATACGCCAACAGTTACACTGCAGAGAATACTTAGGAATAGGTAGGTCATGCTTTACTTGGTTTATATACTTTTAGTTCATCATTGCCAATGGTAGCCTGTTGTAGCACCGTGCCCTTAATTTCTGGTGTTTTGATGCCTTTGCCCCATATCGCTTTACTGGTAAATATACGGGCTTCGTCCCATAAATTGGAAACGATAAATTGTTGTAAAATATTGGCGCCACCTTCAATAATAACGGATTGAATATCCATTAAATATAGTTGATAGGCAATTTTCTGTGGTAAGTAGAAGTGCATATCTTCCATTTGCACAAAGTGGATGTTATTGATCACCTCCGTTTTAACCTCATTAAAGATGATGGTTTTAGCCGATTCATTAAAAACATGGAAATCGCTCGGGATGTCTAGATTTCTATCAATCACAATACGGATAGGACTTTTGCCCTTTACTTCTCTGGTATTCAGTTGAGGGTTATCGGCCATTACCGTATTTTTGCCCACTAAAATGCCATCTTCTTCACTACGCCATAAATGAGTAAGCGTTTTGGCTTCTGCGCCCGAAATCCATTGTTGTGAATCATTATCTGGAGCAAAATAGCCGTCTGCTGTTTGTGCCCATTTTAGAATGAAATAGGGCCTCTGTGCTTTGACACGCGTAAAAAAGCGTCGGTTAACAAATTCACATTGTTCTTTTAAAACATCTGTGATTACTTCTATACCTGCATCTTTTAACTTAGCAATCCCTCTTCCATTAACATTTTCAAACGGATCTGTATTCCCTACCACCACTCTTTTTAGTTGATGCCTGATCAATAAATCGGCACAGGGCGGCGTCTTTCCAAAATGCGAACAAGGCTCTAAGGTAACATAAGCAGTAGCCTGTTTTAATAGGTTAGGCGCATTGTCGCCATGTTTGGCAAATACATCATTGACGGCATTTACCTCTGCATGAGCTTCACCCAATTTTTGATGATAACCTTCGCCAATGATTTGGTTTTCATGAACAATTACACAACCAACCATAGGGTTTGGACTCACATTGCCCATGCCCATCACGGCCAACTCCAAGCATCGCTGCATATAAAATTCATGATTCATCGGAACAAAAATAAACTTATTTTGCAATTGACCTGTTCGAAATAAAACTACTTTTGCAGCATGAACTTAGCTGAGCTTTCTATAACCTTTCAACAAAAACTGCAAAAACTGTACGATGAAGAGGAGATACATTCGTTATTTCTTTTGGTTGTCAATCATCTGTTGGGTTATAGCAAAGCAAGATACATTACCGAAAAGCAAACCGTGGTAAGTGAAGAAATACGCTTAAAGTTCGAAGAGATGTTGATGTTGTTAAGCGATGGTAAACCAGTGCAATATGTAATTGGTGAGGCGGAATTTTACGGACTTTCGTTTAAGGTAAATCCATCGGTACTTATACCCCGACTAGAAACCGAAGAATTGGTAGATTGGATACTGAATGACGTTAACGTAGCTACGCCGTCGTCGAATATTGTTGATATAGGTACGGGTAGTGGATGCATTGCTATTTCCTTAAAAAAACATCTTCCGCAGGCTAATGTTTATGCTGTAGACATTTCTAAGGATGCCTTGGAGACTGCTAAAGGGAACGCGTTGTTAAATCAGATGGAAGTAGGTTTCATTCATGACGATATTCTAAACCCATCAGCGAACAATTATTCTAAATATGAGGTAATCGTGAGCAATCCTCCATATATCACTGAAAACGAAAAGCAGGAAATGCACCAGAATGTGCTATCTCATGAGCCGCATACTGCCCTTTTTGTAAGCAATGAACAACCGCTGGTTTTTTATGAAGCTATTGCTGAATTTGCAAAGCAACATCTTCACAAAGGTGGAAGTCTGTTCTTCGAAATCAATGAATATTTAGGTAAGCAAACTGTTGAAATGCTAGCTGCTAAAGGCTTTGTACATATCGTTTTACGAAAAGATATGCAAGGCAAGGATAGGATGATAAAAGCCATTTTATAATATTGTAGAAGCACTTTCCTCAACAAACTATTGTTACTTTAAATCCGTTTTAAAACTTTTTTGGCTTAACTATTGTTGGTGTTTATGTTTATTATTCATTTAAACTAAATACTATGAACACGTTCAAAACAACGTCATTGATTATGGGTGTTGCATTACTTTCTGCTTGTGGTGTAAGCAAAAAGAAGTATGCCGAGTTGCAAGGGAACTTCAATCAGGTGCAACAACAGTATAATGACCTTAATAAAAAATTGGTGGGCACTGAATCGGAGCTTTCCAATGCTAAAACTAGAATATCAAGCTTAGATGAGGCTATTGCACGTGAGCGGGCTAATGCAAAAGAGTTACAGGATGCATTGAACAAATGTTTGAGCGCCAGTAACCAAGGCAGTGTGAATATCTCTAAGTTGGTGGACGAAATCAACAGTTCAAATAAATACATTAAAGAACTTATTGCGGCTAAAAACAAGAGCGATTCGCTTAATATGGCTCTTACCAATAAGCTAACCCGTTCATTAAGCAGAGAGGAGATGGGCGATGTGGATGTGCAAGTGCTAAAAGGTGTGGTGTATATTTCCTTGTCTGATAATATGCTTTACAAATCTGGTAGCTATGAAATTTCAGACAAAGCAGGCGCTACCTTGGGTAAAATTGCCAAAATCATTACCGACTTTAAAGATTATGAGGTATTGGTAGAAGGTAATACTGATAACGTGCCAATTAAAATGGTCAATATTAGAAATAACTGGGATTTAAGTGCTTTAAGAGCATCTTCGGTGGTGCAAAGCTTGCAGAACAACTATGGTGTTGATCCAAAACGTTTAACAGCTGGTGGTAGGGGCGAATACAACCCAATTGCTGGCAATGATACCGTATCTGGTAAGGCTAGAAACAGACGTACACAAATTATCATTACACCTAAATTAGATCAGTTTATGGATTTAATTGATAAAACAGCAGAGAAGCCGGGTAATTAAGCTATTTCAATAGAATTTTTAAACCCCATAGGTGTAGCGGTTTTAACCTTATACTTATGGGGTTTTATTATGCCCTGGGATGAAACTCGGTAATTACTGTCTTCAAATAGTCCCTGTCTAAATGGGTGTAGATTTCGGTAGTAGTAATACTGGCATGGCCTAACATTTCTTGAATGGCCCTTAAATCGGCACCACCTTCGATCAAATGAGTGGCAAAAGAATGTCGCAAGGTATGCGGACTAATATTTTTATGAATACCGGCGGAAACAGCTAAAGATTTGATGAGGTTAAAGATGGAAATACGTGAAAGTTTAGCGCCAAATCTGTTTAAGAAGATATAATTCTCATTTCCTCTTTTAATGGTTTGATGTACACGTATTTCATCGAGGTAGATATTGATGAATTTTAATGCTGTAGCCCCAATGGGTACAATACGTTCTTTGCTGCCCTTGCCCACAACTTTGATAAACTCGGTATCTTCAAAGATATTGGAGATTTTAAGTTCTGTTAACTCACTAACCCTTAATCCACAACTATATAATACTTCTATAATTGCTTTATTTCTCATGCCCTCAGGTTTTGAGGCATCAATAGCGGCAATCAACTGGTCAATTTCATGCACGCTCAAAGTATCAGGAAGTTTTCTGGCTATTTTCGGAGTTTCCAATAAGGAGGATGGGTCATTTTGAATCAGTTCTTCCTCCATTAGGTACATAAAGAACGATTTGATGCCTGATATTACCCGAGCCTGTGTACTGGCTTGTGCACCAAGTTCATTTAACCAAGTGATAAAGTCACGCAGATCTTTAAGGGAAATGGTTTTAAGCGTTGCATCTGGTTTGGCTAGTTCTAGGTATTGAAAAAGCTTATTGACATCGTTAAGGTAGGCGCTAATTGAATTTTCAGACAATGAACGCTCTAACTTTAAATAGGCGGAAAATCCTTTTAGATAAGATTGGACATTCATTATTTGAAACTTTTTTATAACATTGCGTAAAGCAAATACAAAGCAAAAATACATTTGCTTTTTCAAATACCGATACTTTAAAATACTAATCGATGAAGATACAGATTATTAACGGCCCAAACTTGAATTTACTTGGCTTACGCGAACCTAGTATTTATGGTTCAGAAAGTATAGATAGCTTTATTGAGCAGCTTAAAACACAATATAGCATTATTGATATAGATTATTATCAAAGTAATGTAGAGGGAGAGTTGATCAACAAACTGCACGAAGTGGGTTTTAGCTACGATGGTATTATTTTGAATGCTGGTGGTTACACTCATACCTCTGTGGCCATTGCCGATGCCATTGCAGCCATAAAAACGCCAGTGGTAGAAGTGCATGTGTCTAATATTTATTCCAGAGAGGAATATAGGCACGTGTCGTTGACAGGAAAGAATTGCAAAGGGGTACTTACAGGCTTTGGCTTAAATGGGTATCGTTTGGCTTTGGAGAGCTTTTTGAAATAAGATTTAGTAGTAAAATAAACCAACTAAGACACCTTAGTTTGCCTGAGTATATTCTAAAACTAAAATGCTCTTAAATGTCTAAGGTGGTTAAAAGAATAAAATAATCATCTAAGATATCTTATTTCACCTGAGTGTATTCCAAATCTAAAATGCTCTTAGATGTCTAAGGTGGTTAAAAGAATAAAGAACCATTCTAAGGCACCTTAGTTCACCTGAGTGTATTCCAAATCTAAAATGTTCTTAGATGTCTAAGGTGGTTAAACGAATAAAAGAACCATTAAGGTGGTTAAAAAACTAAAAAGAAATATCACTAAACTTTCCGATTTTCTTCACAAAGTACCTCCAAACAATACTTCCGTTCAGCACGCCTTGATGTTGACGTAGAGGAATCTGCTGCTTATCACGTTTTTCTGCAGTTCTGAAAATTTGTTTAAAAAATTGAAAATGTGCTTTGTTAACAGAGAATGCAAAAGCAAACTGGCCTTTTAACATAAACTGGAACCATGCAGCCAAATCTAACCACAAGCGAATGAAAATCTTATACATAGCTTCGCCAAAAGGAAGGTTTTTCTGCATGATGATCAAATTGTTCCTAAAGTTGAGATAGTTTTTGAAAGGACTGCTGGCATTTAAGGTACCTCCACCAACATGATAAACTTCAGCTGCAGTACAGCAAACTACTTCATAACCCTTGTTCTTTAAACGCCAACATAGGTCTATTTCCTCCATGTGCGCAAACAAATCGGCATCTAAACCACCTACTTCTTTCCACGCTTTACTTTTAATGAAGAAAGCTGCTCCCGAAGCCCAAAATATAGAACGGTTGCTATCATATTGACCATGATCTTCCTCTAAGCAATCAAAAATACGGCCACGGCAGAACGTGAAGCCATAGCTGTCCATGAAACCGCCAGCTGCCCCAGCATATTCAAACGACTGTTTTTGCTGTTGCCATTTGATTTTAGGCTGTGCTGCTACTATTTTAGCATCGCTTTGCATCAAGTCTATTACTGGTTTAATCCAATTTTGTGGCACTTCCACATCCGAATTGAGCAGTACAAAATAATCAGCATTTACTTTGGTTAAGGCTCTGTTATAGCCTTCGGCAAAGCCATAGTTTTCGTCGTTAACAATGATTCTAACGTTAGGATAATTTGAAGCTAGAAAAGAAATGGAATCATCAGTAGAAGCATTATCGGCAACGATGATCTGTAAGTTACTGTAGCTGCTTTGGGTAACACTAGGTAAAAATCGTTCTAAGAAAGACTTTCCATTCCAGTTTAATATAACAACAGCTACGCTAGGTTCCATTTGTGAGTATTTAGTATCTTAAGGATCAAATATTATTTAGTTATTGCTTTTCCATCGATTATGGCTCCACAACCAATATTCAGGGGCCTTGTTAATGGATTGGGTTAAGTGTTGGAAGAAAAGCTCTGTGATTTCATGATCTTCCGTTGCCTTTGGATTTAAGCAAAGCGGTACACACTCTACCTCGTAGTAACCTCTTTTCACTCGCCTAGTGTCGAAGTAAAAAATAGGTCGGTTGGTTTGTTTGGCAATTTTTTCCAAGCCTAAAAGCACTGCGGTAGGTTGGTGCATAAAATGAATGATGTGTTGCACATCAATAACCATTGGACTTTGGTCGCTGGCAAAGCAAAATAGGGTAGTTTTATGCTTAGTAGCCACTACTTCCCTTAACGTTTGTTTCATAGGAATGAACATATTGCCAAACTTGGTCCTCAACGCATTGAACCATTCTTCAAAAATTTTATTGTTAATAGGTTTGTAAATCACGTGCGGCTTGACCGAAAATTTTAATCCGGCAGCTAACATGCCCAGCTCCCAATTGCCATAATGTCCAGAGCAGGCCAATGCACTTTCTCCTTTTTGAAAGTAAGCTTCCACCAGCTCAAAGTTTAGCAATTTCACATGTTTTAGCACCGCGTCCTTGCTCATCGAACTCATTTTGATAATTTCTACCATCAAGTCAGTGAAGTAACGATAAAAGCGTTTTTCAATCGTTATAATTTCAGGTAGCGTCTTTTCTGGAAAGGAGTGGAGCAGGTTTTTACGTACCACTTCCCTGCGATATTTTACGAGGTAGTAAACCAAATAATACAAAACATTGGATAGGCCAAACAAGAACCATAGCGGTAGAAACGAAAAGAGGTGCAAAAAAAATATCCCTATGCGCAAAAAACCTTTTTTAATCATTAATTTGGCCACTTGAATTGCAAACTTAAAGTATCAGATGCAAAATCTAGCTATATTTCCTTTATTTTATCTTCCGCCAGTTAGTTATTTTACACTCCTAAAAGAAAGTAATTTCGAGTTTTTCTTAGAGAAATTCGAACATTTTCCCAAACAAACTTATAGAAATAGAGCTTCAATTGCCTCACCAAATGGTACGCTAGATTTAGCTGTGCCTGTAGTAAAAGGAGCTAAAATTCGTACGGTTTATAAAGATGTTAAAATTAGCTATGAATCAAGATGGCAGCGTTTACATTGGCTGAGCCTTCAAAATTGTTATAGAAGTTCGGCATATTTTGAGTTTTATGAAGATGGTTTGGCATCTTTTTATGAGAAGAAATACGATTTTCTATTCGATTATAATGTAGAGCTTTTCTCCTGGCTACTTAAGCAACTTAAAATGCCGGCTGATCTAAAATTTACAGAGCGCTATGAGCTCGAGGTGCCAACGGACTACCGCAGTACTATGGGCAAAAAAGAAGTGCCGAAAATACAAACAAAGCCGTATTTTCAGGTGTTTAGCGACAGGAACGAATTTATTCCCAACTTGAGCATTGTTGATTTGCTGTTTAACCAAGGCCCGCAAGCTAAAAACTACTTTTAATTGAAACCTTATGGCGAAACCTATACGTTTTAAGCAGAAGAAAAAACATTACGTACTGCCCGAACCAGGTACAACGCCAGGCTTTGTCTATATAGATGCCAACTCCTTAAAGCCAAAAATTAATCTTTATAGTTTTAATGCAGATGATTTTGAAGTGGTAGAACTTTCTAACCTCAAAAACATTTCAGACAAAACCTCCAACAAAGGCACTTTTTATTGGGTAGATATTAGAGGTCTTAATTCCGCAGAACTATTCAATGTTTTTAGTGAAGAGTTAAAAATCCATAAGCTGGTTTTGGAGGATATTACCCGTACCTATCATCGCCCCAAGTTTGAGGAGTACGAAGGCTACAATTTTGCCATTAGCAGAATGTTGGGTATCGCCGATGATGGTGGCTTGGAAAACGAGCAAGTTTCTTTCATCCAAACTAAAAATGTACTGTATACCTTTCAGGAAAATTATGAAGATTGCTTAGATGCTGTGCGTAAACGTTTAAAGGAAGGCAAGGGCAACATTCGCATTGGCGGAACAGGCTATTTAATGTATGCCTTGATGGATATGATTGTCGACTCCTATTTTTCTATTTTAAATAAATGGAGCGAGGATATGGACATTATTGAGGATAGATTATTGGCCAGTCCAGATCGTTCGGTGATGTACGAAACTCAATTGGTTAAGCGTAACTTAATATCTTTAAGACGGGTAATTTGGCCTGAGCGTGATAAAATGAACGATATTTTACGAACGGAGAGCGATTTGATCAGCGACCAAACTAAAATGTTCATTAAAGATGCCTACGACCATTGTATACAATTGATGGATATGTTGGAGAGCATGAAAGAGATTGCTTCTACCAATATTGACATGTACCTTTCTATCATTAGCAATAGGATGAACGAAATCATGAAGGTGCTCACTATTATTTCCTCTGTGTTTATTCCTTTAACCTTTATTGCGGGTATTTATGGGATGAATTTCGCTAAACAAGATCCTGTAACCGGAAAAATTATGCCGGCCAACATGCCTGAACTTTATCAAGAGAACGGCTATGAATATACTTTGCTGGTCATGGCAATTATTGCCGTAATTCAAATCATCTTCTTTTGGCGAAAAGGTTGGTTTAAGTAGTGATTAGTTGCTAGTGATTAGTTGCTAGTGGTTAGGGATTAGTGGTTAGTTGTTCACTGGTTCAATAGTTCATTCCGTTCCCATAGCGTCATTTCGAACGAGTTTTTTCACCAAGAGAAATCTAAGAACTATTTGGAAGATTATACATTAAGGAGTTAGATATCTCCTTGCTGCGCTGTGTTCGAAATGACGGCAGAGTATTTATAGGCATTGGTCCATTAATCATCTCCCGCTGACAACGCTGATTTTTCCGCAGATTGATTATTGAACATTGGTCAATTGATTATTTTATCATTAACAATTAACCATTAGCTCTCCGTGTTATTCCTTTCTTGTTTTTTTCCTGTCAATGCCGTAGTTTCACTTTATTAAACTAAACTATAAATGAACCAAGCAAATAAAAGCAAGAATGTTGCTTTAATTATCCTAGTAGCCTCTCTGGGCTACTTTGTAGATATCTACGATTTAATCTTATTTTCAGTAGTCCGCGTTAAAAGTTTAAAAGATTTAGGAGTGGCTGATGGTGATATGCTTAGCGTGGGTGCCACTATTATCAATAGCCAAATGTTCGGCATGTTGGTAGGTGGTATTATTTGGGGAATACTTGGCGATAAACGAGGACGTTTAAGTGTGCTTTTTGGTTCCATCATCACTTACTCATTAGCGAATATTGCCAATGGCTTTGTAACCACCGTAAGTGCTTATACCATTGTACGTTTTATTGCAGGAGTAGGACTTGCTGGAGAATTAGGCGCCGGAATTACCTTGGTAGCCGAAACCATGAGCAAGAAAAATAGAGGCTACGGCACCATGATTGTCGCTTGCGTGGGTTTAATGGGGGCCGTGATGGCTGCTTTGATCAGCGACCACTATACTTGGCAAACCAGTTATTTTATAGGTGGGGGTATGGGGTTACTATTGCTTACGCTCCGTATAGGTTTGGTCGAATCGGGAATGTTTAAGGAAACTACCGAACGTGGCGAAGTGCAACGAGGTAACTTTTTCATGCTCTTCAACAATTGGTCGAGGTTTAAGAAGTATTTATGTTGTATTTTAATAGGTTTGCCATTATGGTATGTGGTTGGCGTACTGGTTACGTTTTCTCCAGAGTTTGGTAAAGCACTAAATGCTACAGGGGTTTTAAACGCTGGTAAGGGCATCATGTACTGTTACATTGGTATTTCTATTGGCGATGTAGTGGCCGGTTTACTATCCCAAGTGCTTAAATCTAGAAAGCAAGTAATGTTTATCTTTTTGATCTTAACCGCTATAGCTGTTACTGTATATCTATATTCGTTTGGGATAACACCAGAACGATTCATTCTATTGAGTCTTTTATTGGGTTTCGCATCAGGTTATTGGGCTACTTTTGTGACCATTGCTGCTGAGCAGTTTGGAACCAATTTACGAGCTACCGTAACAACCACAGTACCCAATTTTATCAGAGGTTCGTTGATTGCCATTACTACAGGTTTTCAGTTTTTTAAAGATAAATTGGGGATTTTGCAGGGAGCAATGGTGGTGGGAGCCATTTGTATTATCATTTCGATGATTGCGCTAAGCCAGTTAAAAGAAACTTTCAGTAAAGATTTAGATTACGTGGAACATTAGTTAGGGCAATGATGGGGTAATGGGATGATTTGCCAATTCGATAATGAGATAATTTGATGGTGCGCCTTTTTGTCATCCAGAGATGGGCTATGGTCATATAACTTTGAACTTTCAACTCGTAACTTTTAACTCATAACCTACCATCAAGGCCGAAAATGTCAATCTAATGTACTATATGACATTTGGTTTCAGATAGCGTAACAATAAGCCTAAATTTGAGTATACAATGGAAATCGTTATGTTTAAGGATAAGGTGGCGGAAGCTTATAAGCAGATACAGGATAGTATTTGCAAAGGTTTAGAGATTGCTGATGGTGAGGCGCAATTTGAAGAAGAGTTATGGCAACGTGAAGGTGGCGGCGGTGGTCGTACCCGAGTGATGCAACATGGTAAAGTGATTGAAAAAGGGGGAGTTAACTTTTCTGCCGTATATGGCAAATTGCCCGAAGTAGTGCAAAAATCTTTTAAAGTTGAGAACGATGAATTTTTCGCTACGGGAGTGTCTATCGTTATCCATCCAGAAAATCCATTCGTACCTATTATACATATGAACATCCGTTATTTTGAGATGGATGAACAAACCCGTTGGTTTGGTGGTGGCATTGATTTAACCCCGCATTATGTAATTCCTACCGATGTAAGGTTTTTTCACTACCATTTAAAACAGGTGTGCGACCAATTCAAGGCCGACTTTTATCCACGTTTTAAAAAACTGGCAGATGATTATTTTTTCATCAAACACCGTGATGAAACGCGTGGCGTAGGGGGGATTTTCTATGATAGATTAAAACCTGAAAATACTGATTTAAGTTTTGATCAAATACTTGATTTTTCTTTAGCTGTAGGGAATACCTTTGTGCCTGTTTATAGCGAATTGATAGATCGCAACAAGGATAAAGAGTACGATGATTTTAATAAAGAATGGCAATATCTACGCCGCAGTAGATATGCAGAATTTAACTTGGTTTACGATTCTGGGACCAAGTTTGGTTTGGAAACAAACGGTCGTATCGAAAGCATTTTAATGAGCTTGCCACCCACAGCAAAGTGGAAATACAATGCTCAACCATTACCTAATACAGAGGAAGAAAACACTATCAATCTCTTGAAAAAAGGAATTGATTGGGTTTAATGAAGTTTAGTCTTTAAGCTAATCGTCATTGCGAGGCACGAAGCGACGCAATGACGATATATTCTCCTGATGAAAATTAGGGCAGCAGGAATGCAAACAACTCGGTGAGTTTTATTGATTTGTTTAAGAAACTGTTTAAATTTCTTTTTCATAAAACACAGGTGTCATGTTGAGCTTCCCGAATAATCGGGACAAGTTGTCGAAACATCATCTAATAAGTAGTCTTCGACAAGCTCAGACTGACAAGTAAAAAGCTCGACCGAAATTTAAAAAGTTTATAACTTATTGATAATTAAGTGTTAGTAGTCATTTAGTCACTTAAAGAAGTGTTCATTTACATTAGCCGACTACTCCCGTCATTTCGACGAAGGAGAAATCTAGTTCGTAGTTTTAAAGGAGATTCCTCGTTCCTCGGAAATGGCAACTATCAAATATTCGAAAAAGTAAAAGCCCACTAGAGAAACTAGTGGGCTTTTTAACTAAACAAACTTCTAGCTTGTCATTATTTCCCTCCGGGAGCACAGTTCTCTTTAAGGAATTTAGTAAAAGTTAATGCTAAATGCTCGCTGGTACCTTCGCCCTCGCTAATGCTGTGGGTACGGTTAGGGTAGCTCATCATCTGAAAGTTTTTACGATATTTTACCAATTCGTTGATCAGCATTTCCGCATTCTGATAATGAACGTTATCATCACCAGTACCATGGATCAACAGTAAATTGCCCTTCAGGTTTTTAGCATGTGTTACAGGTGAACCCGCTACATAAGCATCTGTAGTAGGGAAAGGAGTACCCATGTACCTTTCTTGGTAAATATTATCGTAAGTAAGTTGGTTGGCTACAGGTGCTATAGAAATACCCGTTTTGTAAATCTCAGGATATTGGAACAATAAGTTAAGCGTAGAAGAACCTCCGCCACTCCATCCCCAAACAGCCACTCTGTCTTTATCCATGAATGAGTTAGCCGCCAACAATTTCTTTGCTGCCATGGCTTGGTCACGAATATTGATTTGGCCAATGTTCTTATAAATGGCTTTTCTCCATGCTTTGCCTTTAGGTACTGGTGCTCCACGATTATCCATAGAAATGTAGATGTAACCATCTTTAGCCATGTCACCAACATAAAGTCTATTGGATCCAGCACTGTAAACATCTAATGCAGTAGCCGAAGCCGGCTCACCATACACATAAAATACTACTGGATATTTCTTGGTTCGATCAAAATTCTCTGGTTTTTTCATCCAGCCATCAAGTTCTACGCCATCTTCAGTAGTAATTTTAAAAAACTCTACTTTGTTTTTTGCTGCGGTTTGGCTACCTACCTGACTGGTGATACTGCCTTGCATGCTCAACGGATTATTTGTTTTAAAGTTCATCCACTCACTTACAGGGCGTACTGTTGAACTTTGATAGCTATGAAGTGCAAAAGCACCTGTAGGAGATATCGTATAGTTATGTGTGCCTGGTAAAACCGAAGGGGTAACCATTTCTAGCTTTCCTTTACCATCTAACTTGGTTTTGTAAAGATATTTTTGGGTAGCGTTAGTTGGGGAAGCACTGAAATAAACCAAGCCATTAGCTTCATCAATTAAATTTACAGCCATTACATCGTAATTACCATTGGTAATCAGGGTAGCTTTTTTATTCTCAATGTTAATGCGATAAAGGTGTGCCCAACCATCTTTTTCCGTCTTTAATACAAACTCTTTGTTGTTGTTGATCCAATCAAAACTATCAATGGCATCGATCCAAGCTTTATCAGATTCTTTATAAACCTCAGTCAACTTACTAGTAGCAGCATTTGCCAAATAAACGGTACTTACATTTTGCTCTCGATTCAGCTGCTGTAAAATGATATTGTTCGAGTTAGGTACCCAATCCATTCTAGGGATATAGTTCTGTATTTCGCTACCAGGTACTGCTAACCACTTGGTTTGTGCAGTCGCGATATCCACTACACCCACTTTGCAGGCCGAAGGGTCTTGTCCAACTTTAGGATATTCTACAGGAACATTATAAGAGTAGATAGAATCCGTGTTGTTGATCATCAGAAAATTACGGATTTTACGAGCATCTATTTGCCAGTAGGCAATAGACTTGCCATCAGGGCTCCAACGGAAGCCGTCTCTACAGTCAAATTCTTCTTCGTAGGCCCAGTCGAAAGTACCGTTAATTAATCTAGTGGTACCATCGGTAGTTAAGGCTTTATTGCTTCCTGTAGCTAAATCTTCCACATAAATATTGTGCCCGCTTACATAAGCTACTTTGCTGCCATCAGGCGAAAATTTAGCAAACATTAAAGACGAAGCGGGTTTGTCCTTGCCAATTTGTGTGAGTTTGTTGTTGGTCATATCGGCCACCCAATAATCGCCACGGGTATCGTAACGCCAAACCTTTTTACTATTGGTATAGATTAAGGCTTTGGTGCCATCATTACTTAATTGGAAACTTCTAATTCTAATAGCTGGCTTACCATTGGTTTGAGCAAGTAAATCACTGCTGATAATTACCTTGCGCTCACTTTTAGGTAGCGTAATGCTCACAATTTCTCCGCCAATGTTCTGGTAATAGCTATTGCCATCCTTGGCCCAATTTACATTTTGAGCGTTTACACTGGTTGCAAAGCCAAGTGTAATTGCAATTGCCCAAATTACTTTTTTGGTGTTCATATTTGTTTATAGGTTTATAAATTGTTGGTACACGGTTTGAAGATAAGCCTTTCCGCTGTTCAGTAGTTTGTTGGTTTGTTGAGCGTCTTCAGGTTTACTATTGTAAAGTACGCTTTTCCCCACGTTATCAAAGGTTACGGCATGCCCATTTTCGATAAAGCCAAAGCCATTATCCCAACTAAAATAAGCAAAGTTCCTATGGTAGGGATTTAAAAGATTTTTACTCCATTTAAACTCATTAGCGTTTATTTTTAATTGGGCCAATAAAGTTGCAGAAAGGTCTTGCTGACTGCCGGTTTTATCGAAGTTCTTCCCTCTGAATTCGTCTTTAATGACATCTCCATAAAAAATGAGGGGAATGTGATAGCGTTGTGGTTCGTATATTTCGTGGCTGTTTTTAGGGAGCGGGTGGCCATGGTCTGCAACGAATACAAAAAGGGTGTTTTTATACCATGCCTGCTTTTTAGCTTCGTTTAAGTAACTGCCAATGCATGAATCGGTATAGAAAGCGGTGCTTTTGAACTTTTGAATATTATCGCTATTTCCAAACTTATATTTAACAGGAAGCTCAAAAGGCTCATGGTTAGTTAACGATAACAGGGTAGAAAAGAAGGGCTGTTTGGCGGTATTGGCATCAGTCAATTGTTTGTTGAACACCAAACCATCATAGGCACCCCATTTCGAGTTCATATCTTTCTTATCGAAGCTGTTTTTATCAATCAGTTTTTTGTACTGATGCCCTAAGATGAATGCCTTGTAGTTATCAAATTCTGATTCGCCTCCATAATAAAAGGAGGTTTGGTAACCTTGTTGATATAGCTTTTGACTGATAGCAGGAATTTTCTGCATCTTTTCGGGCCATTTCACAACGCTGCCTACGCCCAAAGTAGGAAAGCCAGTTAATGAACCAATCAGGCCTTTATCTGTACGGTTTCCTGTGGCGTATATCTGACTAAAGAAAACACCTTTTTTGGCTAATGAGTCTAAATTTGGTGTCACGCCGTCTTCATTTCCTAACGATTTGGTCAAATCAGCTGTAAAGCTCTCTAAAATGAAAATAACGACATTGGGTCTATCTGTTTTTAAAATAGATACAGTAGTGTCTTTATCTACTTTATATAAATTGCTAACCTCAAGTGCTGCCTGCTTTTGGTCGCCATAGATGTAAGGGTTTTTCTTTACTTTGCTATTTGCTAAAATGCTCGACATTAAATTCCATTCGGTATTTAAAGAAGCATGGTTAAGTATCTGGTAATTGGAGAAAAACGCCATGCTTTGGGAGTTTGGCGCTGTTCCGGTTCCCCCTCTAATCAGTAAGAAATTAACGCCTAAAGTTAAAACGGCGATTATGAATTTAGCCCAAATGGGAGTTTTTACGAAAGCTATTTCTCGCCTTACCAACACAAAATTAAGATACAGTCCTGCAGCTAAGAGAACGAGGAGAACACAAAGCGTTAAAAATATAGGGGAGGAGGCACTGGAAGCCAATGACTCATTAGGTGTACGAATGGCAAATTCAATGGCTCTAGAGTTGACTTTGCTGCCCCATTCGCGGTAAATATTAAAATTGATGACCGAAATGATGCTGAAAAGTACAATCAGTACAATATTATACTTTCTTACCCAATTAAAACTGACCTTTTTGCGATTGGAAAAATACCAAAACGTATAAACCAGTAGGGGGATGACAGTGATGTACGCCGCCATTGACAAATCTAGTCTCAGGGCATGATAATAGGTAGCAAGCTTTTCAGAAAGAGGTATATTTCTTAATTTAACATGGAAGATAAACATAAAAATAAACCTATCTATTGCGAAATAGAGCAACCAGAACAGAAAGTATCTGGCAAAAAAAATCAGACTTTTAAACATGGGCTGCTAAATTACTAAAAAACCCATAATTAAAAGTCTGATTTATATCAATGCTAAAAAGGAGGCTTATTGACCGCCGCCTTGCATAGCCATGATTTCTTGCATGGTTTTAAGTTCATAACCACTAGGTACTTCTAAAGAGAAAGGACCAACTTTGTCTTCAACGATATTTTTAATGGTTAAAGTTACTTTTAGGCCATTTTGAAAGGTAGTATATTTTACCAAAGCACCTTTGATACCTTTAAATTGATCACCTGCAAAACCTGTAGGAAGTTCTACTTCGTTGCTTGCCCATAACTCATAAGCACCACCTTTGTCATCTTTGTAAGTGTATTTTTCAGCATTGTAATTGCCGATTTTTTGTTTCTCGCCAGTAGCTTTAAAATCACTTAATTTCGGAGCTGCAGCTTCGGCTTTATCGATATCCTCTTTGCTCATTTTTACAGCATATTGGATTTGCGCCATTGGAACATCAATTAGCATTAAGCCTTTTTTGTCCACAAAATCTTGTAAAATACCGATTGTAGCTGGACCTTGTTCCATATCTATGCGAAGTACATTTCCATTAAATTTTACTTTTTGTTCTTTTGGCAATTGTGCCGCCATAGCCGCCTGCTCTGCTGGCAAAGAATACTCCACCCCATAAACTACCGTACCTTGAGAAATTTTCTTTTGAGCATTAGCAATAATTGCAGAACCCACTAACATAGCCGCTAAAAGGCCTGTTTTTACCGATTTGAACATCATATTATTTTTATAGTTTAGTTACCAATTAATTTTTTCCTTAGCCAAGAAAGCCGAAATCCCTTTTTTGAAATCATCGCTCTCTCTGGTTTTAGCATTCGTTTTTACCGCCTCATTCAAACAACTATCGAGCCAAGTATTGCTGGTATGGTTAATAAGCTGCTTGGTCAGCGATAAAGAATTTCCTGATGCGCTATTGCACAAATTTAGGGCAAAATTATTTACCATTAGAGCTATTTCTTCTGCTTTTGTTACATAGGTAATTAAATTATAATGGAGTGCTTCTTCGGCGGTAAACAAATCTCCACTGATTAGCAATTTCTTAGCCAGGGTTTCGCCAACCTTTTGTACCAAATAACAACTTACAATAGCGGGAACAAATCCCAATTTAACCTCGGTGTAGCCAAATTTAGCTTCGGGAACCGCAAAAATAATGTCGCAAATAGTTGCCAATCCACAACCACCTGCAATAGCATGACCTTCTACTTGGGCAATCACCACTTTGGATAGGGTTCTAATGATTTCAAAGAGGTCTTTTAGCGCACTCGAATCTTGGATATTCTCTTCGTAAGAAAAGGTTTGAAGCTGTTGCATGTAGGCCAAGTCGGCACCGGCGCTAAACACATCACCATTGGCCTTTAGTACCACTACTTTTGCATTTTGATCTTCTTCCGCTCTTTTAAAGGCACTTTTTAACGCCTCAACCAATGCCGGATTTAAAGCATTTCGTTTTTCGGGCCTATTGATGGTAATTTCTGCTATTCTGTGATTAACTTGGTATAAAACCAGCGAATTTTCCATAAGATTTATTTTTGGCTCAGTATTATTGCTGTATGTTTCTTAAGTATATGTACTGGCAAATTTAACAGATTAGCTTGATGCTCAAATTTAGAAATGACATAATCTTTATTGCTAGCGTCAATAATAAGTGTTTTAAAGTTAATTTCTTCTTTCAATAAATCAATTTTCTGCTTCGGGTTATTATGCATCCAAATAAAATCGAAACTTGGTTTGCTAGTTATTTTCTTTTTGTTGAAAGATTCGTCCAATAGCAAAAAACGTTTTCCTTCATTAATGATTTGGTTACTCTGTTTAATGAATTTTGGTGCTTTAAAATCATCATTCCATTTTATAAACTGTATAGTGCTAATGTGTTTTTGGTCTAGTATAGGCTTAACAAAGAACTCAAAATTTCTATCTTCTTTAGTCAAATCAGTAACCAATATACAGCTATTACCCTTAATAAATGCTGCTGCATAATTTTTCCTTAAACTAAAAAAGATGGTTGCTGATTGTTTTGTCGAAACAATCTTCTGAAAGCTTAATGAACTTTGAAGTACTAGCCAAATTGAAAAGCCGATGAATAGATAATTCTTTTTGTAATGGGAAAAACCTACGCTCAACGTAGTAATCAACAAGAAAAGCAGTAATAATTGCCACTGGTTAAGCCAAATTTCGGTAATGCCAGCATAAGGCAGATTGGCAATCCACTTTAAACCGCTGTTGGTGAAGTTAATGAGCCATTCAAAAGCGGGAGCTACAAAATGGATGCGTAATACCAGTATAGCAATACCGGTATACATCAGCAATGTAATGGGTATGAGAATGAACAAATTGCTAATGATGAAATAAATAGGGAATTGATGGAAGTAGTAGATGCTTAAAGGTAGCGTAGCTAATTGAGCAGCTAAACTCATGGCTACAGCAGACCACAATTTATCGGTCCATTGAGATTTGAAATAAAGCCATTTGTAAATCTTTGGCTGAAAGTAAATTAAGCCAAATACTGCTAGAAAAGACAATTGGAATCCAACATCCCAAATTAAAAACGGATTGAATACCAGTAAAATAAAGGCCGTAAAAGCTAGAACATTATAACTATTATTGCCTCTGTTGAGCTGTTTGGCAAATATAAAGATGGTAATCATGATGGCTGAGCGCAATACAGAAGGAGAAAACCCTGTGAGCAGGGAATAATACCAGATCAGGCCGCAAATGATTAAAGTTTTTAAAATTCGCCCTAGCTTTTTTCTGTCTAAAAACGATAAGCACCAATTGAGCATGATGTAAATGATGCCAACATGCATTCCAGAAACTGAGAGGGCATGTATTGTTCCTGTTTTACTGTAGGCTGCGAGAGTTTCCTTACTTAAATCAGCACGATAGCCCAATATTAAGGTCGAAGCCACGGCGAAAGCTTCATCATTATGAATTAGCTTTCGGTAAACGCTAACAAGGTTTTGCCTTAAAGATAAAGCATATTTCACAAGGCTATTTCCCTGGTTTTGGCTGGTCTTTACAAGTTGTTCCTGCCTGATAAAACTTTGATGGTAAATGTTTTTTGCTGCTAGCCACCGTTTAAAATCAAATTCGGCTGGATTATATGGCGGTTCAACAGGTAGATAATTTGCAGTGATGATCAGCTCATTGCCATAGCTAAGCGGAATAGGTTTCAAACTATCCAATTTTAAAGCGATAAGTAATTTTCCATTGGTGTGCTCAGCCTTTTTGTTTAAGTATCCTTCGCTAATCGATAGTTCAAATCTTAAAATTTGATTGCTTTCCTGGGGTTCGCTGCTGATCCAACCTTTTAAATGGGAATACTTGTTGTGGCCAAAATAATCTGATTTTAAAAAATCAGTATGGGCTAAGATGAGGTAAAGGCCTAGATTGAAAAACAGTAAATAGTAAAGGCTGGCTATGGACTTTTTAAAATTCCAACCTTTAAGTTTTTTGTAATAAATATTGATAATTGCCGCAAAGAAAATTTGCGTGGCAAGAGGATAAAGGAGTACTCTAAATAGTTGTTGTTCTTGGAAATGATAACCTAATATTATTCCCAAGCTAAAAGGAAATAATAGTTTAACAAATACTATTTCCGATTTAAATATCAATACATCTTAAAATTGATAACGTAGTTGTATTCTCATTTCCGATTTCATTTTACCATTGATTTCATCTAGCCCCGAACCAACCGTCTCTACATTGTCGTAATTGTAAAGGGCGTATCGTCCCCACAGATCAACACGTTTAGCCAACCTGTATTTTAAGTTGGCATAGCCTCTTAAGCCTTTTCCATTGTACAGGCCAAAAGTAAAGTTGTAAAGCACATCATCCTCATAAGCATAAATCCTGCTATCGTACGATGCCGTGTTGAAATAAGCTATCCTAATGTTCCCTGATAATCTAGAAGAAAGAGGAGCATAGCTCACATCCTGATAAGCTAAATAGCCAAATTCAGCCTTGGCATCACCTTTTTTAAACTGTACCACTTCTACACGATTTTGGAAACCGAAAGATTTACCAAGGGCCCATTTAACTTCTGCTCTATAGTTCTCTCTTTTTACTTCATCCAGATAGTTGAAAGGTACTGTCAAACTGGTGTTTTGTTGTTTTACTTCGGTTTTAAACCTTAAAATAGCTCTGAATGTTTTGGTTGGTGAGTAGGTTACCTGTCCTAAAAACTCGTAGCCATCTGAAGGGGCGTCCACTCGGAAACGTAGCCACGGAAATTTAAAATAATCTCCGTAAACCTGAATGCTCCATACCTTTGAGGGATTGATGTTCAAACCTGCATAAAAACCTTTTTCGTTAAAAGCCTCACTGGCTTCGGCCGTTGCCTGATTAAAGAAGTTATGATAATTTTTTTGATAGTTTCGATGTAAAACCACCGCCGAAACTGTAGGTGATAAACTTACTAGGGCACCATTTACATAAGCTAAACCAGCATCTATGGACTTACCCAGCTCACCAAAGAAATAGAAGTTTTTGTAGGTGTAACTATAGTGGGCACCAACATTGGTCAATTCTTTTCCCGTAAAATTATGAATGCGATATAAACCGGTTCCCGGCATAAAAGCTCTGTTGAATGAGGTATGATAAGCTACTGCGCCAACATTTAAAGCACTGGTTCTGTATTGCAGCACGCCGCCATAAACGGTTTGCTCTAAATTGTTCTTGTTATTGATCTCTGCTTGGGTTCTATGCAAACCAGTTTCATTAATGGTAGAAACTACGCGTTCTCCATTAATGTCTGTACTTAATGAAGCATCCAATTTACGATGCGATACAAATGGAGAGAAATCGATATTCTTAGCAATATTCACGGTCATTGCAGCACCGCGTAAAAAAGCAAATTCATTGGCCGAAGTATAAGGTCTTAAACCGACATCGCGTTTGGCAACCCCTGTAACATCCGGAGACTTGCCGAATGCGAAACCAGACCAAAGGGTAAGCGCCTGGCCAAATTGCATGGTGTAGTCCCCAATTACAATCTTCTTAAATCTACCTGTGTTTAGTATGGCAATATGCCCAGACATAAAATCGGTATAGTTAGAAGGGATGAAATAAGATGCTTTTTTGGCATTCTTAAAGAAATATTCGCCGGCATCTTTCTCAAATACCAACGAGGCCGAAACACGGTTGGAATAGGTGTAACGATATCTGAACAGATATCTATCTGGTGTGCCCACGTACCTACTTCCCGGTAAATCTGTATAACCTTTCGATTTTTCAATGACCCTGCCGTATCTTACAATTAGATCATTATTGCCATACGTCAGCAGATTCTTAGCTATGATTTTGTCTACCGTAGCCGATTGTTCCAAGGTTGCAAAAGGTAATAAGCGTTGAATGGTCTGAATGTCGAACTCTGGAATGCTCTGAAGCTCTAGCAAATCAATGAGTTTGCCATTTTTTCGAATATGCTCAAATAAATTGCTGATTTGCAGCGGGGATAGAAAAACTAAGGTCTTAAGCTCCTCTGCATTAGTGTTGTTAAGGTTAATGGGATGTTTACGATAATAGGTTAAACGATCCTGTAATTCCGAAAGGTCATAGTCCTCTGGTAAATTCTCCGCAATGCTCTCTATCAAATCCTTGATCAATTGGTCTTCCTGTGTTTGTGCTTTAGCTGCAAAACCAATCAGTAAGAAAGCAAATAATACTAATAGTTTAAAACGCATACGACAAGCCAATTTGAGGGGTATAACCAATTTGAGGGTGACTTTGGACGGCAACATCCAAAACCAGTTTTTGATAATTCAACCCAATACCAACATATTGTTTAAAAGGTTTGGCGCTTATACCGCCACGTAAGCTCAAAATCTCATAGAATCTATAATCGACGCCCACGCTCATATCAAATTTTTGGTCAAAATCTTTGGAAACAGTCGTAGCTACAATCACTTTGTTAGAAGGAGTGTAAGTAGCCCCAAAATGAATGGCTGTTGGGATATTGGCGGCTATATTACTTGATTTATAAGTCTGCGAAGATGGATTGTTCACATATAAACCTAGCCCAATTTGCTTGCTGATGGCATAATTCACTCCTGCATCAACCGAAAAAGTAGTCGCATCGCCATAATTGGTAATTTTAATTTGATGTAAGTTAACCTTGATACCGATAGAAAGGTCTTCACCAAATTTCTTGGCCAAGCCTAAACCAGCTTTGATTTCATTGTATTCGCTAATGCCGTAGCGATTAACGCTCAGTCCAGCAAAATTGCCATTAAAGGGCAAAACGAAAGCAAAATTCTGTTCACTAAGCTCATCTCCAAATAAATAACGGGCATAGTTAGCTGCTGCCGTAGTGGATTGTAAACCTGTAATGCCGGCAGGATTGGCGTTTAAACTCCATATATCGTAAACGGCAGCACTGGCATTACCCATAGCCGTTAAACGAGCGCCCTGGTTATATTGCGACCAAGATTTGTTAACGCCCAGAAGAAGAATAATAACTAGTAAAAATTTGCGCATAGGCTGTTTGGTATAGCCAATTTATGGTAAATTAATGTGATTTGCAATGGTGCTTTTAATCTCTGTAAGAGATATTTAGAAAATACAAGCAGAATTACCTGTATAAAAGAACTTTAGGATATTCTCTTTAAGTATCAATGAAAGAAAGAAGCTTTCAATAGAACGTTATATTTCTTCATTCAGTTTAAGCAAAAAGCTTTTTAAACGCTCTAAAGAATCAATAATTTTTTGGTTTTCCTTTACTTCACCACTATTACTTTTCATATGTTCCTTAGCGCCTTTAAGCGTAAAACCTTTATCATCTACCAAATGAAAAATAATTTTCAGATTGTCAATATCCTCAGGAGTGAATAGCCTATTTCCTTTTTTGTTTTTCTTAGGTTTAAGTATATCAAACTCCTTTTCATAAAACCTAATCTGCGAAGCATTTACGCCAAACATTTCTGTCACTTCGCCCATGGTGTAGTACATTTTATTGATTTCTCTTTCTTTGTACGGCATATTTGCTACTGATTATTAAATGATTGTAGATTTTACTTAAAGTGTTCAAATGTAAACGGATTTTAGCAGAAAACCACAATAAAATTATAATTTTGTTGCTCAATTTTTTTAGAACGTAAAATGACAGCGAAAGAAATAAGACAGACCTTTTTAGAGTTTTTTAAAAGCAAAGGACATCATATTGTGCCATCGGCGCCTATCGTAGTAAAAAACGATCCTACTTTGATGTTCACCAATGCAGGAATGAACCAGTTTAAAGATTTGTTTTTGGGTGAAGCCACAGTGAAATATCCTCGTGTGGTTGATACCCAGCGCTGCTTGCGTGTTTCGGGTAAGCATAACGATTTGGAGGAAGTAGGGATTGATACTTATCACCATACCATGTTTGAAATGTTGGGCAACTGGAGTTTTGGTGATTATTTCAAAAAAGAAGCCATTGCTTGGAGCTGGGAGTTGCTTACAGAAGTATACAAGATCCCTAAAGACCAATTATATGTTTCGGTATTTGAGGGTGATGAAAAAGAAGGTTTGCCAAGAGACGAGGAAGCTTACGAATTATGGAAGCAGTTTGTGCCCGAGGATCGCATTGTATTAGGTAATAAGAAGGATAATTTCTGGGAAATGGGTGATACGGGTCCATGTGGTCCATGTTCTGAAATCCATGTAGATTGTCGCAGTGCCGAAGAACGTAAAGATGGTAAAGGTAAGTCGTTGGTAAATGCCGATCATCCTCAGGTGATTGAGATTTGGAACAATGTATTTATGCAGTTCAATCGTTTAAAAGATGGCTCGTTAAAAACATTACCTGCGCAACACGTGGATACAGGAATGGGTTTTGAACGTTTGGTGCGTGTGTTGCAGGGCAAAAGCTCAAACTATGATACTGATGTTTTCCAAACATTGATCCAATACATCTCTGATAAATCTGGATTTGAATATGTAAGTAGCGCCGAACCTGGCCAGAAGGGATGGAATGAGGCGGTATCCATGCGTGTAATGGCCGACCATATCCGTGCGATTTCTTTTGTAATAGCCGATGGTCAGTTGCCTTCAAATAATAAAGCTGGTTATGTAATCCGTCGTATTTTACGTAGGGCGGTGCGTTACGCTTATACCTTCTTAAACCTTAAAGAACCTTTCTTAAATCAATTGGTTCCTGTGTTGGCAGATCAGTTTAAAGGTGTTTTTGATGAATTGTATCATCAAAAGGACTTTGTACAGAAAGTTGTTTTAGAAGAGGAAGTTTCTTTCTTGAGAACTTTGGCAACAGGGATTCAGCGTTTTGAAAAATACGACGGTAGTAAAGTTATAGATGGTAATTTTGCTTTTGAACTATATGATACTTTTGGTTTTCCAATCGATTTAACAGAGTTGATGGCGAGAGAAAAAGGACTTTCTGTAGATATGGAAGGTTTTAACAAAGCTTTGGAAGAGCAAAAGAATCGTTCTCGTGCAGCAACAACGATTGATACGGGCGATTGGGTAATCGTAAATGAGGATAGAGAGACTGAATTTGTAGGTTACGACCTTACCGAGTTAGAGACAGAGATCATCAAATACCGTAAAGTAAAAGCTAAAGGTAAAGAGCAATATCAAATTGTATTAGCCCAAACGCCTTTTTATGCCGAAAGCGGTGGTCAGGTAGGCGATACGGGTAGGTTAGAAGATCATAGTCGCCAGTTTTGGGTGGAGATTACCGATACCAAAAAAGAAAATGGTGTGATTGTTCATTTCACTGATGAGTTGCCAGCTGATTTAGAAGGCAAATTCTGGGCGGTAATTGATGAAGAAAAGCGTAAGGAAACAGAAAATAATCACTCGGCTACGCACTTATTACATGCTGCAATGAAGCAGGTTTTAGGTCATCACGTCAATCAAAAAGGTAGTTTGGTCAATGCAGATTACCTCCGTTTTGACTTTTCTCACTTTGCGAAAGTAACCGATGAAGAATTGAACCAAATTGAAGATATCGTCAATGCGAAGATTCGTGAAAATATTCCATTGAAAGAACAAAGAAATGTGCCTTACCAAGAAGCCATCGACAGCGGCGTAACTGCTTTATTTGGTGAAAAATATGGTGATTTTGTCCGTGTCATTACTTTCGATGACCATTTCTCAAAAGAACTTTGCGGTGGTACCCATGTAAAAGCTACCGGACAAATTGGTTTCTTTAAACTTACCTCAGAATCTGCCGTGGCAGCTGGGGTGCGTAGGATAGAAGCCATTACTGGACGACGTTCCGCATCAGTTATCCGTGAGCATTTTGAATTGGTTAAACACTTAGGGGCTTTGTTAAATAATCCTAAAGATTTCGTTTCAACCTTAAGTAAGGTAATTGAAGATAATGGAGCACTTAAAAAAGAGATTGAAAAAAATATTTCAGAACGTGCCGTAGCTTTAAGAACAGATTTAGAAAGTCAAATACAAAATATTGATGGCATAAATTTTATTGCTACCGTGGTAGATTTGCCGAATGCCGATGCGGTTAAAACCTTAGCCTATGCCGTAAAAGGTGCTGTTCAAAATTTGTTCTTAGTATTAGGTGTGGTAATTGATGGGAAACCTCAATTAACCGTAGCCATTGATGATGAAGTGGTGAAAGCAAAAGGTTATAATGCTGGACAAATTGTGAGGGAGTTGGCCAAAGAAATCCAAGGTGGTGGAGGTGGACAGCCTTTCTACGCTACTGCAGGAGGCAAGGATGCTTCCGGAATGAGTAGAGCGATTGAGAAAGCGAAAAACTTTTTATAAAAAAAAACAAAGCCCCGAAATATTTAGGGGCTTTGTTTTTTTCCGTCATTGTGAACGTAGAGAGATTTAGCAAAGCTTAATCAAAGATTCTATCTGTACCCAGCATGTCTCTTACATTTGCAATATGCTGTTTTTGATTTTCTATAACTCCACCATTGATTTTAGCTTCATGAAGTATCGATATCACTTCGTCTTTGTTTCTATATTGATAATTTGGGTTGTCATTTAAAATTTTTTGTAATGCATCGAGTATCCTGCTAGAACTAGTGACAAATTTTTGTTGAGGTATAAAGTTGATGTTTCTTAGCACGCAACTTCCATAAAAAACAATAATTGAAAAAAATGGAATGCCTTTATCGGTTTTTAGCTTTTCTTGCAAGCAAAGAATGTGCTTGTCATTTTGTATAATCGGATTTTGGAAATGATATTTCTGTTTGCCATAAGCTAGTACTTTTGTCCATTGTGGTTGATTCCCTGTTCCATAAATCCAGCCTGAATAGTCTTTTACTTCAAATACTATAAGCCCAACTTCTGTTACAATAGCTAAATCGATTTGAGAAAAATTATTGTCGTTATTTTTTAAGTATAGGTCATGAAAAATATTTTCATTTGCAATGCCGTATTTTAAAATTCTTAATACCAAATCCCTTTCAGAAGCAGTACCTCTATTTAAGTCGGTAACGGTTTTCAATAGTTTTGTATTTCTGAATTTTATGTATAATATGAAACTATAATAAATTAAGGCAATTAATAAAATAACTACGCCTATGAATGCTAGACCTCGCTTGATGGTTCCTACTATCGGTTGTTCTATCTTATTTGAACTGTCAACATATTTCTCTAGATATTTAGAATTCGCATAACCAATTTGATTGTTGTATTTAATTTTATACCAAACACCATTTTTAGTTATAACATCTACTTTGTCTCCCTTTTCCAATGTAAAAGAAATGGGGTATCTTTTACCTATTCCCTTTCTAATATTTAATCCAGTTGTTGTGACATAGCTATTTTCTGTAATGGCCTGGTCGTCATTTTTTACTAATCTAGAAACAACAATTAATATTAAAGCTAAAATTGCCAAGCCTCCTAGATTTTCTATTTTAGATTTTCGATTAAATCTCTTGTAACGCTTACTCAAACCTTAATAATGATTAGTGTAAAAACAAATATACTATTGAAAGTGCAAAGTGTTGAATAGTAGTATGTTGCCTGAGATAATAAACAAAGCCCCGAATTATTCGGGGCTTTGTTTATTCCGTCATTTCGACGAAGAATGAGGAGAAATCTAACAATTAATAAATAATGTAAACTGCTAGATTTCTCTCTATGTTCGATACGGCAGTGGTCTAGTGTCTATCTCTTCCTCTACCTTTATGGCCTTTTTCTTTATGCCATCCCTTATGTTTACCATTATCATGTCTGTATCTCTCTACATAACGGGTTTGGTAAACGTTGTGTCTTAAATATGGGCGAGATTCGTTAATCACCACTTTTCGTCCCCTGTGTAAGTCATAACCTCTGTAGGCTCTTGGCAACGAAGTTCTGTGCACCCATCTGCTGCCTTCATAATAAACATACCTTCTGCTGGGTACATGGTAATAGGTGTGAATATCGGGCATGTAATAATACTCCACGTAATCATAGCCGCGAGGTCCCCAATTAGGTTGTAAGCCTATATTGATATTTAAACTAACTTGAGCGTTGGCTGTTTGCAATGTTGTTGCTACTATAGCAACGGTGAACATTAGGATTAAACGTTTCATATCATTTAGTTTTTTTGTGTGTTGCTAAAACCTATACGAATACCGTGCCACAGCAAATCATTATTTTTTTGTGCTACATAATTGATACATTTCGACTATTTGCAGGCCGCAGATAGACAGATATTTATTTTTAGACTTAAATCCATCATCTATGGCTTAAAATGGTTATTCATAGATATAATCCCTATATTTGGAACAGCTAAAAAAGCTTTGTCGAATAGTAAAATCTATTAATGAGTACAACAACTATCGTAAAAGACATCGAAAATTTCGAGCTCGTTTCGGGTTTGGAGATTCATGTTCAGTTAAATACACAATCCAAAATATTTTGTTCAGATAGTGCTGCATTTGGTGCAGAAGCCAATGAACATATTTCGGCCGTTTCCCTCGGATTACCTGGAGCATTGCCCAAGCTTAATAAAGAAGTAATTGAAAAAGCGATGCGTATTGGTTTAGCGTTAAATTGCGAAATCAACCCATATAATTTCTTCGATAGGAAAAATTATTTCTATGCTGATTTGCCTAAAGGTTATCAAATTACGCAAGACAATAGCCCTATCTGTAAAAATGGCTACTTAAACGTACAACTGGCCGATGGTACTGAGAAACGTATTGGCATTAACCGTATCCACTTAGAAGAAGACGCTGGTAAAAGCATGCACGACCAAGATGAAAATTATTCATTTGTGGATTTAAACCGTGCAGGCGTTCCGCTCATCGAAATTGTAACCGAGCCAGATATTCGCAGCGCAGAAGAAGCATCAGCCCTACTTAATGAAATTAGACAGTTGGTACGTTTCTTAGATATAAGCGATGGTAATATGGAAGAAGGCTCTTTACGTTGTGATGCCAATATCTCCATACGTGAAAAAGGCAGTACCGCTTTTGGTACTCGTTGTGAAGTGAAAAACCTGAACTCGATCCGTAATGTGCGCAGGGCGATTGATTTTGAATTTGGGAGGCAGGTAGAAGTAGTAGGCGCAGGTGGGAAAATCATTCAAAGTACCTTGAATTTCGACGCCGATAAAGGCACTACCTCGCCCATGCGTAGCAAAGAAGAAGCGAACGATTACCGTTACTTCCCGGATCCCGATTTGCCACCGGTGGTTATTTCTGATGAATGGCTGAACCGCGTAAAAGAGGCCATGCCAACACTGCCTAAAGAAATTGCCAAACAATTGATTGCTGAATTAGGCATTAGCTTGTCAGAAGCCGCAGTATTGGCTGATGACATTGCTTTATACCAGTATTATAATGAAGCCAAAAAAGACATCAAGCAGCAAAAAAGTTTGGTGAATTGGTTATTAGGAAGTGTAAGGGCCATACTAAACGAGAAACAGATTGATATTTCTACCTATGCGGTAAAGCCAGTTCAATTGGCGCAAACCATTAATTTGGTGGATGAAAAGAAAATTTCTCAACAAAATGCTATCCAACAGTTATTGCCTGCTTTAGAAATTAAGCCCGAAGCAAATCCCGAAGAACTGGCGCAACAACTTAATTTACTGATTGTTGAAGATGCCGATGCCATTTCGGGATTGGTTGATGAAGTGCTAGCCAAATATGGAGCGCAGGTGGAGGCATACAAAAAAGGTAAGAAAGGCGTTTTAGGTTTGTTTGTAGGCGAAGTGATGAAACTTGCCAAAGGTAAGGCTGACGCCAAAAAAGTAAACGAATTGATTTTAGAAAAATTGAAATAAGTTTTAGTAATGAGTGGAAAGTTTCGTTTATGCTAGACTTTCTAAATACTAATTACTAAATACTAAGACCTAATTAAATGAAAAGAATAACATTAGTTTTAGCGGTAGTAGTTGCAACGTTGGTGGCTTGCAAGGATAAGAGTAAGTTTACCATTAGCGGGAAATTTACCAACGCAGATGTAAAGAATAAAGTTTACTTATACGGTATGGCCAGTAATAATATGGTTTTGCTGGATTCGACCAACCTGTCGCAAGATGGTGAGTTTAAATTTACCAACACTAAGCCAGAGGCTGATTTCTTTAGAGTGAACTACCTCACTAATGAATATATCGTGATTGCCAAAAATGGTGACGAGGTGAAAGTAACTGCCGATGTAAATGATAAAAGTCAGCATTACACCATTGATGGTGCCGAAGATGCTGCGAAATTGGCCGAATTCAATGATTTGAAAATCAAATTTCAACAAAAGATATTCGATGTAAGTAAGCAGTTTGAAGAGAAAGTGGCTGCTGACCCTAACAAAAGAGATGAGCTTTTACAAGAATTGTCGCCAGTGTACAACAATGCATTGAACGAACTTAATCAAGCCATCATTAAGTTTGCCATGGACAACAACAAATCGTTGGTAAGTTTTTATGCCATTAGTTTGGTTAATCCCGTAGGAAATGAAAAAGCGATGGTTGACTATGCTGAAAAGGTAGATGCAACTTTAAGAGAACATTCGGCAGTAAAGAACTTTGTAGAAAAAGTATCTAAATTAAAAACTGTACAAATAGGGGCTACAGCGCCAGATTTCTCTATCCAAAGCATCGATGGAAAGACAATTAAATTAAGCGATTACCGTGGTAAATATGTGTTGTTAGACTTCTGGGCTTCATGGTGCGGGCCTTGTAGAGCAGAAAATCCTAACGTAGTTAAAGCTTACCAAACCTACAAGAACAGAAATTTTACAGTTTTGGGCATCTCTTTAGATAAAGATAAAAACGCTTGGGCACAAGCGGTTAAACAAGACAATTTAGCTTGGGATCAGGTAGGAGAGTTAAAGGATTTTGAAGGTCCAACAGTACGGCTTTATCAGGTTGAAGCCATCCCTAGCTCGTTTTTGCTTGACCCTCAAGGAAAAATCATTGCACGTGATTTAAGAGGAGAGGAATTGGAGGTTTTTTTAAACAAAACCTTACCTAAACTCTAATTCTATGTTAATATATAGAGTAGTCTTAACAATTTGTTAACTTCACCTTAACTAAATATTGCAATTGTCTACTTACTTTCGTAACAAATAAAAAGCAATGAGTACAGCTAAACAGAAGATATTAATTGTTGATGACGAACCAGATATCTTGGAACTGATTGAGTACAACCTCAAAAAAGAAGGTTATCAAGTGTTTTTGGCCAGTAACGGACAAGATGGAATTAATGTTGCTAAGAAGGTTCAACCCGATTTGATCATCTTAGATATCATGATGCCTAAAATGGACGGTATTGAAGCTTGTCGTTTAATGAGGGCTATTCCAGAGTTTAAAAATACATTTATGGTATTTTTAACCGCTAGGAGCGAAGAATACTCGGAAATAGCGGGTTTCAATGTAGGTGCCGATGATTATATTGCCAAGCCTATTAAACCTAGGGCATTAGTAAGTCGTATTAACGCTATTTTACGTCGTAACGCAAGTAACGATGAAGTTTCTGAAAATAAATTGGAAATTGGCGATTTAGTGATTGACCGTGAATCTTACTTGGTTTACCAAAACGGCGAAAAAGTGGTTTTAGCTAAAAAGGAATTTGAGCTGCTTTATCTGTTAGCTTCAAAACCTGGAAAAGTTTATACCCGCGAAGCGATATTGAAAAACATCTGGGAAGATTCGGTAGTGGTGACCAACCGAACCATTGATGTCCACATCAGAAAACTGAGAGAGAAACTAGGCGAAAACTATGTGTCTACCGTAAAAGGAGTAGGATACAAATTTGAACTGTCTTAAAATATAAAGCCCCGAGCAATCGAGGCTTTTTTGTTTTATGCTTGGTGCTTTGTTAAGCCCCGTCATTGCGAGTTTGCGAAGCAATCTTAGTATGTTTTATAGGGATTTACTTCGTGGCTGCTACGCGGTCTTCGCTACCGATAAATCGGTACAAGTTACGCTCCGAATAAAAAGTTACAACGCTAAAGTCTGTTGTTCCCCTTTGTTCTTTTCTTCGGTTTCGTATAAACCGGCCGCTACTGCTATTCTTCGTTTAATGCGTTGCGCTAATATCCTTGGCCCTAGCACCTTTACACATTCGCCAAACCCCAAAATTTCCCGTTCCAGTTCATAATTCAATACCACATCAATTCTAAATACCGTTGTTTTTTCTTTCTCGGCAATCAGCTCTTGGGTATGATGTAGGGGTTTAGTAATTACATAAGGAGCATTTCGGTTGTCGAATTCTAAAATCACTTTATGAGGTCTGTCGTTATTGTTTTTGGTAACTCCAATTAAATCGCTATAGTAACGTTCAAAATCAATACCCTCATGTAATACAAAAGGTTCGTTAGGTAATTCCTGGAATTCGATGATTCTATCTAAAGCCAAATTCAATAACGAACCACCTTTTTTTGCTTTTACAATTAAAAACCATCTATTCCGATATTCTTTCAATAGATATGGATAGTATATGGCGTTTTGAGATTGCTGCGCCTTGAAGGATTTGTACTCAATGAGCAATGCTGATTTATTTAAGATAGCCTGATACAACCTGGGGATGTATTCCATCCCTTTCAATTGATTATTGCTTTCCAGTTGAATGTAATTTCCACCTTCATGAGTCGATTTATAAAGGTTGTTCTCCAAACGAGCAATCATGTCACTCATTTCATCAAAGTAATTAAAAGCATTAAACTGTTTCAAAACGCCCACAATCTCCTTCATTTTATCTACATCGGCATGGTTGATGGGAGCTTTGGTAATGCTGTAGCTGGTGTCTTCATATACATAAAACCGCTTATCCTTTACCATAATGGGGGCATTGTAGCCCAACTTATCGCTACGCATCAGTTGAATATCCGCTTGTATGGTACGTTTGCTTACGCCAGAGGTAATTCCCTCTAGTTCATACAAGGTTTCAGATACCTTTTCAATAAGATCTTCCAAAGTCCATTTCTTATATCGGTTTTTTAAACAGTCGTCGATGGTTTTGTACCTGATTAATGCCAGCTTGTTAATTGCCATTTGATCAATTTTTGTGAAAGGTTGAATAAACTTGGTGATAAAGCTAGTAGAAAATATTGAAAATAGAATATCTTCTGCGTAGTGTATTTGCGTAATTGGTAATTTTTAAAAGTTTTTAAAATGGTTTTATGAAATATTATTGTTGTATATCAATAATATATGTTATTTGTTATAATTATTTTTTTAATGCGCAAATATGCTGCGCAGTGGTGCTGGCATCTTTGTAATGTCGCCAGTCGATAAAAGTTCTTTGATTAATATTTATCATGATATAAAGATATTTCGACCGCAAGTCGGAATGGCAATGCTAAATTAGATTTATCCTATGTTGAGGGTTTCCGTATGGCCCCAAAGTATCCACGTTTAACGATGGATATGCTGATAAATGTAATGGTAGATTGTCTCACACGTTGTGTGCCGTGGGTTCGAATCCCACTTCCAGTAAAATGGAATAGCTCAGTTTGGTTAGAGCAACAACCACGTATGCAGGTTCGAATCCTGCTTCCAAACCACAAATTGGAATCGCATAAGGGTAGTGCAATGGACTGTTAATCCATCTGAAAAGAAGAGATACTTCAAATTTCTCAAAAAAATAGCGTTGTAAAACCACATTTGGCCGATGGTAATTTAAAAACCGGAAAGCAATTTGTGTTTTGCTCAGCAAGTGCTCAATAAGTAAGTCATGATTTTTAAGTCAAGCCTTTTGATGAATGGTTCGCTCTACCTATGGAAATCATCCCATCATCTAAAACCGATCAACTGGCCTCACTTTTAGACAAACTTATGGATTTGGTTCTTCCGCAAAAGGACAAATAAATGCGGGGTTGCAACGCTTTTAAAAGCTAATAATCAATAGAAAATAAATTTTAACATCAAAAAAACATGAAAAGAGTAACCATTAACACCAATAATGTTGGATTGGTGTTTAAAAGAGGAAAATTAGAAAAAGTATTAACGACAGGAGCACACTGGATTGGCTTCGGTGAAAATGTAACGGTTTACGATATGGGCAAGGAATATCATTATACTTCGGCAGAATTAGATATTTTATTGCAAAATACAGACTTTGTGAATTTGATTCACTTGGTAACCGTAGCTGATAATGAATTGGTATTGAATTATCAAAATAAAAACTTTAAGGGCATTATGAATGCTGGAAGGCATGCGATTTGGAAAGGTTTGTCTGAATTCAATTTTGTGAGAGTAAATACCAGTAACGTTGAGATTGACGAAACCATTGACAGGAACTTGTTAGAAAAGACGCCTTTGTTGAACTACATCAGGGCCTATAAAATTGAATCGTTCGAAAAAGGCTTGTTGTTTATCGACGGTAAATTCAATAAAGTATTGGAAGCAGGAAGCTATGCCTACTGGAAAAATAGTACCACCATTCAAGTTTATAAAGCTGATATGAGGCAATTGGGCATGGAGATCAGTGGTCAGGAAATTTTAACCAAAGACAAGGCTCAATTGAGGGTAAATTTCAATATCCAATACAAAATTGAGGATATTGAAAAAGCTTTGTTAGACAACAAAGAATTTGACAAACAATTATATGTTACCATGCAATTGGCCTTAAGAGAGTTTATTGGCTTAATGACTTTAGACGAGTTGATGGAAAGCAAAGAGAAAGTTGCTGAAACAGTAATGGCCTTGGCTGCTGGTAAAGTTGCTGATTTGGGTGTGAAATTGATCAACAGTGGTGTGAAGGACATTATTTTACCTGGTGATGTGAAAGAGATTATGAACCAAGTATTAGTGGCCGAAAAGAGAGCGCAAGCGAATATCATCACAAGGAGAGAAGAAACGGCCTCAACCAGAAGCTTGTTGAATACCGCAAAATTGATGGAAGAAAATACGATGTTATACAAATTGAAGGAAATGGAGTACGTAGAGAAGATTGCAGAGAAAATCAATAACATCAGTTTATCTGGCAGCGGACAAATTGTAGACCAATTGAAACAAATCTTTGTGAAATAAATTAAATTTAGACGCCCTCGGCAAGTGAATGATGCTTGTCGAGGTTTGAATAGGAAACAATGAAAACAAATATTACGGGAAATGACCTTTTGAAAATTGGTTATTCCGAAGACAAAATATTAGGCTTGGCTTTGAATATCATCGTCGAGCATTTTAAAGAGACTAACGAAGCAGAGCTTTTGGCTTTGTTCAAAAAATTAATAGAATATCCAGAAAGCTTTTTAGATGATGTAGTATTATCAGGCTTGGCAAAAGCTATGATTGAAGAAGCACAGCCTAAAATATCCGATACTATTGCATTGGTAGAAAATGCCAAATCGTATGCAGTTTTTGGTGAAAACTACATCGAAGAAGGGGCAAGGAACCAAATGGATATTGCCATGCAATTGCCAGTAACTGAAGCAGGCGCTTTAATGCCAGATGCCCATCAAGGTTATGGTTTGCCTATTGGTGGTGTATTGGCTACCAACAACGCCATTATTCCCTACGGCGTAGGGGTGGACATTGGTTGTAGAATGGCGCTAAGCATTTTCGATATTCCAGAAAAGCATTATTTCGGGAAAGATGCAATGTATAAAAGAGAGTTAATTGCCTTTACTAAGTTTGGTGCGGGAAAAGAATACAGGTCTTTAGAAAGAGCGGATCATGAAGTGTTGGAGAATGAAGCATTTAATTCAACGCCCTTCTTGAAAAATTTGCATGGCAAAGCTTGGGCGCAATTAGGAACATCTGGAGGCGGTAACCATTTTGTAGAATGGGGAATCATTGAATTTGCTGAACGGGATGAGGTGTTGAATATTGATAAAGGACGATATGTAGCCTTGTTAACACACTCTGGCTCCAGGGGTTTGGGTGCAACCATTGCAGGGCATTATACCAAATTGGCAAAAGAACTTTGTAAGTTGCCTAAAGAAGCGGCAAATTTGGCTTATTTGGATTTAAACTCTCCAGAAGGTCAAGAATATTGGATTGCTATGAACCTGGCAGGCGATTACGCTTCTGCTTGTCATGAGGTGATCCATAAAAGATTGACCAGAGCTATTGGGGCTAAAGTACTGGCCAAAGTAGAAAACCATCATAATTTTGCTTGGAAAGAAACCTTAAATGGCGAAGAGGTAATTGTCCATAGGAAAGGGGCAACACCTGCAGGCCAAGGGGTGATGGGGATTATTCCAGGCAGCATGACCGCCCCAGGTTTTTTGGTGAGAGGAAAAGGCGAAACTTCATCTATTAACTCAGCTTCGCATGGCGCAGGGCGGTTAATGAGTCGTACCAAAGCCATTCAAAGCATTACACGGTCTGAGATGAAAGCAATTTTAAAGGATCATGGCGTAACCTTGATTGGTGCTGGATTGGATGAAGCACCAATGGCCTATAAAGACATCCACCAAGTGATGGCGGCACAAACCGATTTGGTAGATGTTGTGGCCAAGTTTGAACCTAAAATGGCGAGAATGGCAGATGATGGAAGCAGAGAAGATTAGTTTTTAATTGGGATTGCTTTATAAAAGTAATCCCAATCTCATTTTGTAAACATATATAATATACCGATTGGTATAATACGTATGTTTGTTCCGTTCAATCGTAAATAGCATGAGCAAAGCTGAAAAAACAAAGCAATTGATTATTGAAAAAACAGCCGATTTTTTTAATAGAAAGGGCTACGCGGCAACCTCTCTATCAGATATTACCAAAATTACTGGACTTACCAAAGGGAGTATATATGGCAACTTTGATGACAAAGAAGAAGTGGTCATTGCTGCTTTTAAGTTTAATGCCAAGCGTTTGAGAGATAGTATGGATGCTGCCATTTCGAAAGAGGACACCGTTTATGGGCAATTGATGGCTATGCTGAACTTTTATAAAACTACTTGGAAAAAAGCGGCATCGCAAGGTGGCTGTCCCATGTTAAATGCGGCAACGGAAGCAGATGATCATTTGTTATTTCTGCAAGATACTGTTAAAGAAAACTTCATTGCTTGGCAAAAAAAGATATCAACCATTATAGAGAAAGGAAAAGCGGAAGGTAGTTTTAAGGCTGGTTTGCAAACGGAGACATATGCCTACACCTTCGTCATGCTCATAGAAGGTGGCATATTGCTATCTCGTACACTTAATCAAATCACACATTTAAATACGGCGCTGGATCGTGTAAAATTGATCATAGACCAAGAAATTATCAATTAAATTTTTTTAACCTAAAATATACCGATTGGTATATTAAATTTTAAATATCATGAGAGTAGAAAATAACAAAGTTTTTATTTCCGGAGCAACCTCAGGAATAGGATTGGCCATTGCTCGTAGACTGCACGCTTTAGGCAACCAGATTTTGGTGAACGGTAGGGATGAAAAGAAGCTGAACGAAACTATTAATGAACTGAAAGGTAGCATTGCCATACAAGCTGATTTAAGCTTGAAAGAAGAACGCTTAAGGGTAGCAAAATTTATCCGAGAAGAGCATCCAGATTTAAATTGGGTCATTAATAACGCAGGTTTAGCTTATAGCCATTCTTTAAAAAATGGAGGAAACGCTTTTGAGTTGGCAAAAAATGAGATCAACCTTAACTATTTAAGCATTATACATTTTACGGAGCTGTTATTGCCTCAACTGTTAGGACTTGAAAATAGTGCTATTGTTAACGTAACAAGTATTGCAGCCTTTAGGGGACACGCTAGTATTCCAACTTATTCGGCTAGTAAAGCGGCTTTGCAGAACTACACCAACGTACTTCGCGATAGCTTGTCAGAACAGGGAAATGTTCGTGTTTTCGAATTGATTCCACCTTTGGTAAATACGCCATTTTCTAAAGAGATAGGTGGGCAGGAACATGGAATTTCTCCGGAAGAAGTGGCTGATGAACTTTTAACTGCACTTCGTTTAGACCAGTACCAAGTGCCTGTAGGTTTAACCAAACAATTTTTTCAATCGTAATTTATAATATTGATGAATGCGTTGGAAGCAATGAGGTCGTACATCGGAAAAGAATTTGATCGTTCGCCTTCGCCATTTATGAGGTGGCTGCGACCTGTGGTGGTTTCTGTAGAAAAGGGCAGCTTGGTGTTTAAATATGTAATCAGAAATGAATGGTTAAATCCAATGGATAGACTACACGGTGGAGTTACCGCTGCGATTATTGATGACGTGTTAGGTGCCACCATGTTTAGTTTGGATGAACCTTTTCATTATACAACCATTAATAATACCATAGATTATTTTTCTGTAGCCCAAGAAAACGATGAAATTACCGCAAAAACTAAAATAATTAAAAAAGGACGACAATTTATCCATGCTGAATGCGAAATTTGGGGCCGGAATGGAACACGGCTCATTGCTCGTGGTACATCCAATTTATTTAAAACACAGATAAAAAAATGAGACGAGTTGTAGTTACGGGGTTAGGGACCATTAATCCCCTAGGTGATAATGTTGCTGATTTTTGGAAGAATGTCGTAGCAGGAAAAAGTGGCTGTGAACGTGTAACACGTTTTGATGCCTCTCGTTTCCGTTCGCGGGTAGCTTGCGAGGTGAAAGGTTTTGATCCAGCTGCTCACTTAGATAGAAACGAAATTAAACGTACCGATTTGTTTACGCAATATGCTTTGTACGCTGCTGATCAGGCCATGAAAGATTGTGGTATTGATTTAAGCACCATTGATCCCTTTGATTTTGGGGTGATTTGGGGCAGTGGACAAGGCGGCATGCAAACCTTTGAAACGGAAGTAGAGAATTATGTAAAAGGAGATTACAATCCTCGTTTCAACCCATTCTTTATTCCGAAACTATTGGTAAACATGGCTTCAGGCTTAATTTCGATGAAATTTGGTTTGCAGGGAATTAACTACACCCCAGTTTCGGCTTGTGCTACGGGTAATAATGCCATTATGGATGCCTTTAACTACATCAGATTTAGTAAAGCCAAGATGTTTGTAACGGGAGGTTCGGAAGCAGGGATTACGCCAGCTTCGTTTGGTGGTTTTGCAGCACTAAAGGCAATGTCTACCAGAAATGATGATCCTCAAACTGCAAGTAGACCATTTGATAAAGACAGAGACGGTTTTGTAATGGGCGAAGGCGCGGGCGCTTTGATCTTGGAAGAATATGAGCACGCGAAGGCTCGTGGAGCTAAAATTTATGCCGAAGTAGTGGGAGCAGCAATGACTGCCGATGCTTATCATATTACGTCGCCACATCCCGAAGGTGTTGGTGCTGCAAAAGCAATGACTTTAGCTTTGGAAGAAGCTAATTTAAAAGCAGAAGAGTTGGATTATCTAAATCTACATGCTACTTCAACACCTGTTGGAGATTTGGCTGAATTGAATGCCGCAAAACTAGTGTTCGGTGAGTCTAAAAATCTGCATATCAGCTCTACAAAATCAATGACTGGTCACTTATTGGGTGCGGCAGCAGCTATTGAAGCGATCATCGCCATTAAGAGCATTAATGATAATGTGGTTCCGCCAACCATTAATGTGATTGAACCTGACCCAGAAATTCCAGAAGGAATGCAGTTAGTGTTTAATAAAGCACTACATAAAGAAGTAAAAACTGCCATGAGCAATGCTTTTGGTTTTGGCGGCCATAACAGTACCGTTGTTTTTAAGGAACTGGTTTAGCCACTAGATCAATATTCCCCTCATTGAGGGGCAGGGAAAGAAGATACATGACACAGACCTGTGAGGTTTTTAAAACCTCACAGGTCTTTTTTTGCCTCGTCATTGCGAGTTTACGAAGCAATCTTACAATATAATAGTACTCGTAATGGCGTAAAGGAATAATTTCTAAGTTTTAATGAATTGGTTTAATCACGAAACTAATATAAGGGGCATTGAGAGGTAAAGAAAAAAGACTTACGAAGTTTAAACAACTTCGTAAGTCTTTTTTAACTAGTTCCTAGCTACTAATCCCTAGTCCCTAATTAATAATTCAATACTTTAATCTCTGTTCTTCTATTGGCCTGGTGTTGTTCTTCTGAACAATTTACACCATTACCACAGCCATTTAGTAATTTGGTTTCGCCATAACCTTTAGCAATTAATCTGTCTCTACTAATGCCATTTGCCACTAAATAGTTTACAGCTGCTTCGGCACGTTGTTGAGATAGTTTTCTGTTGTAGGCATCATTACCACGACTATCGGTATGAGAAGAGAGTTCAATTTTTAATGATGGGTTTTGTTTCATAATGGCTACTACATTGTCTAAAATGATGGCCGCATCTGTACGGATGTTAGATTTGTCGAAATCGTACAAAATGTTTTTCAATACCCACTGACTGCCTGTAGCAAGTTCGCAAACTCCTAGTTTTAACGTTACATATAATGTTTTGCTTCGGTCTAAACCTTTGGTGGTTACCAATTCAGTTTGCGAGTAACGTGCTTGATGATTGGCCACGACCGTAAAGTCTGATTGTGCATCTAATTGATAGATGAACTTGCCTTGTGCGTCAGAAACTTGGCTGATATTGCTTTTGCTGCTAGTATTGGTTAATATTGTACTAATACCCGCCAAATTAATGCCTTTTACACAGTCAAAAGTTTCTCCAACCAATGTAAACCTAGGGTCGTCATGATAAATTTCTTTGAATATAGTAGCTGAACTCCCTTTAAAATCTTCATCGCTCAAGGTCAATAATGGTGTTTTGATACCATTTTTCTCTCCGATGACCTGATAGGTTCCTGGGGATACTTTTGCAATTCTTTGAGCTTGGCCATTAGCATCTGTAATCGACTTTTCGTTTACTTTGTCGCTGGTTACGCTAACGGTAACACCACTTAGAGCTAATCCTGTTTGTTTATCCTTAACTACAATTTGTAGGTCTTTGGTGGCAATTAGAGGTTTTACTACGTCATCATATTTGGTAACGGTTTCTTGTGGAGGGGTTGGTTTTTTGTTTTCGCCAAAAATAAACTTGATACCAGCTCCAGCGTTAAGGCTTTTGTGTAGTGTGTTTTCTCGAACCCTTACTTCGTTATAGTGATCTAAGATGCCGCTTTTGATACCAACTGCAGGATCAATAGGGGTATGTTGTACACTTTTCTCGATAGTGAACCTGCTAGGCTTGCTGCCAAATGTTGTTCCGAAAGTTTGTACATAGTCAACATGGGCAAACACTGCAACTTTAGGTGCAATTTTGTAGTTTAAGCGTAAACCGCCTACACCAGCCCAACTGTTGGCTTTGTTACTCGCATCATTTACGGTGTATTGGGTATCGTAATTGGTCGTGCCGAATGCGTTGGTAAAAGTGAGGATAGTAGTATACTCTGGAAAGTTTTGCATCATTACACCACCACGTAAATATAGTTCAGCTTGAAAGTTATTTTTGGTGAACTTATAGCTGGGCCCAAAGGTGAATAAATAGTCTTGAAACCGTTTGCTGTTTTTGTAATCGGTAACAATGTAACCATTGCTGAAAAGCACGCTGTCGGCCACATTAATTCCATTTCTGATGAAACGGGCGTCAACGCCTAGTCCAAATTTATTTCCTTTGAAATACTTGTCGAGGAAAATACCTCCGTGAAAACCTAATTTAGTATCCCCAATTTTTTTGTAGGTACTAAGAGGCTGGGTAATTCCGCCTTGTAAGCCTATTTGAAAATCGCCTTTCGGCTTTTCTTGAGCAACTGCAAAAAATGTAAGTCCTAGTAACATCAGTGCAAGTGAAAATTTCTTCATGATCTTGATATTTAACATTCAACATTCTGTTCATTAATTCTGGTCCTCGTAAGGACTTGTTATTGGTTAATCAACGGAAAGGACAAAATGTTACCCCATGGAGAAATTGTTCTCGTATTGTTTGTTGTTTAGATATTCTTCGCTGCGCTCTAAATGACAAATGCCTATGCGAAGTTTTTAAAGAGTAGTGGTAAAGTGAGAATCATCAAGGATGGTATTTTAATAGGAAAATCTTTGGCCTTATGCGTTTGCTTTGTCATCCCGACGATAGAGTTCTCTACGAGGATTGTAGTGATTTGTTCGGAGATTTACTTGCCCTTTAGTTGTTGTATCAACAAACGCTAAAGATAATAGACGTTTCGTCATCTCGACTTTATGGAGAGATCTTTGGATATGCTGATAATAATAGTCTCTAAAGTACAAAGATCTCTCAGCTTGCTACGCTGCGGTCGAGATGACGGGATGTTAATACTAATTTTTTGCTTGTTGGAGGAGTTCTTGTAACTCGGCTAAATCCCTTGCAACAATATCTGGTTTTACGATCGATTGCTGCACATCTGTCGTAGTTGCTTCTCCCGAAAGCACCAATACCCCAAGTGCTCCAGCATTTTTGGCCATTTTCACATCAGTATAAATTCTATCGCCTACCATCGCAATTTCATGGGGTTTTAAACCGTATTCATGAATAATGCCATCTAACATTTGTGGATCGGGCTTACCAATCACCACATCTGGCTTTCTTTTGGTCGCACCTTCAATACATGCACAAATTGAACCGCAGTCGACCAAAATATTAGGCTGGTCGGTAGGGCAAACCCAGTCTGGATTGGTGGCAAAATAGGGAAGTTGTTGGCTTGCCCAGTAGGCAGCTCGGCATAATCTCGAATATACCAGTGAAGTGTCGAAACCTACTACCAGGGCATCTGGTTTATCTTCTGCACTATCTGCTGTTGAGATATAGCCAGCATCCTCGAATTCCTTAACCATACTTGGTGTACCCAAAATAAATAGTCGTTTGATGTTAGGGTGGTGGTTTTTGATATAATTAATGGTAGCCACTGCGGAGGTATACATTTCATTTGCTGTAGCCGGAATGCCCATTTTTTCTAAATGCTTAAGGTAGTCGACGGTGCTTTTTGAGGGATTGTTGGTTAAGAAAGAGTAACCAATACCATTGTTCTTTAAATAGCTTAAAAATTCGTTGGTGAATGGAAAAAGCGTACTACCGTTATAAATGGTGCCGTCCATGTCCAATGCAAAATGTTTAATGTGTTTTAGTTGTTCTGTAATATCAGGGGAAAGTTTCATCTGTAAATTAATCTGCTTTAGTTTCTAACTCATCATATCCGTGTGCTTTGGCTTTCCACATTAAGGCAAAGATAAATACACAAAGTACGGCCATGCCTATCATCATCATGAAAACATAATCCCAAGCTTTTCCCGGGTTTGTTTTATTGATGGAATCAACCATGTATCCAACGCCAACACCCGATACTAAACCACTGGCATAACCAAATAGTCCAGTGAGGCCGTTTGCCGTAGCAGCAGCACGATTAGTGGCTTGGTTAGCGGCAGCAATACCAATGAGTGCTTGGGGACCGTAAATGAAAAATCCGCACATGGCCAATACTAATATCATTGCCCAAGAAGGAGTACTATCTGGCAGGTATAAGAAAATGGTCATAAATACGGCCACGCCAATCATGCAATACAAAGAAGTACGATGTGCCTTGCCTGCCAAATATTTATCAGTGACCCAGCCAGCAGCTAACATGCCTACGATACCGAAAATTTCAAAGACGGCAACGGTCCATCCAGCATTGGTTAAGGTCATTCCGTGTGCTTCTTTGAGAAAGGTTGGGCCCCAGTCTAATACTGCAAATCGAACCACGTAGACGAAGAAATTAGCAATTCCCAATATCCAAATCCATTTGTTGCGGTAAACTGACTTGCGGATAAAGGCCTTGAATTCAGCGGAGGAATCTTTTCCTTTTTTATGTGTTTTATGCAATTCTGGTAGACCTACGGATGAGGGAGTATCTCTTAAACCAATGAATAATCCCAATGAACCTACTAGAGCAATGGCAGCAGGTATCCAAAAACACCACTTCCAGGCACCGTAATGAGAAGCGGATTCGATGACGCTTTTCATTTTCTCGGCATCTGTAGTGTCTATTTTTAAGTTAGCAGCTATGGAAGCAATGACTTCTGGATGATTGCTCATATTGGTTCCCATGGAACCCATGATATAACCTGCCAAAATAGCTACTAAAGCCGCGCCAATAGAATGCGAGGTGTTCCAAATGGACATCTTGGTGGCCAATTCGTTTTGCGGAATCCAATGGGTTAGTAGACGAGCTACGGGCGGGAAACCACTACCTTGAATAAGATTGTTTAGAATAAGAATGATGCCGAAGATCAGCACCATGGTGTTGGTGAACATTGGTCCTCCAGTTTGTCCAGTAAATATGGTGCTTAGGTCGGCTCCCCAGCCAAAGGCAAAATTGGCTATGGCGCAAAGTAATAAGCCTATCGACATGTGGTAACGGGCATTCACTCTATCGGCCAATATGCCGTTGAGAAATCTTGATATACCATATACAATGGTCACCAAAGTCATGATAATTCCAAAGCTTGTTTTGGTAATTCCGTATTCGGCGGTTAGTCCTGGAATGGCAAAAGAGAAATTTTTGCGCACAAAATAAAATACTGCATAGCCAATCATGGTCACAATGATGGTTCTGGTTTGCCAGTATCTAAACAGTTTTTGTGTTTTTTCGTCTTTGACGTTTGTAGTTTCTTGGTTCATTTTTGGTTAACTGTTTATTCGTTAAACTTGATTAATCTATTCAGTCGTTTATTTTAGTTTATTTCCCAAATGCCATCTTTACCAAAAAGCTGGTCGAGCCATTGATTAAGATAACCTGTTCTAACGGCAAGATCAAGTATCGTAAATCTTCTTCTAATATATTGTGCTCTTACAAAGGTTTCTTTTAGTTTTTCTCTGGTAATCCCAATGTGCTCAGGCTCGGTAGGAGCGCCAACTGTAGCTAGGCGAGCCTGAGCCTCTTCAAAAGGAACAATTTGCTGTTGCAAACGAGCTTTAATAATGCTCCAATTGTTCTTTAAGGTTTGTAGTTGTTTTTCTAGTTGCTGGTGGTCGATATATTTGGCATTGGTTTCCTGCCATCCAATTTCTGGAAAGTCGGTGTCTTTAAAAATTTCTAACGATTGCGTTTTTAATTCCTCTAAAGTTGGCCATTGTTTTAATGCTTTGGCAATGTCAAGATTTTCGAAATCGGTTTTTAATACCAAGTCGTAAAGTGCCGTGATGGCTAAGGTGCCAATACTCACCTGGAAACCATGTGAAACATGTTCGCCGTTGTTGAGGTGGTGTTCCATGTTCCAAAGGTGGCTGAACTGATGTTCGGCACCGGAGGCAGGTCTGCTTGATTTGGACCATTGCATAGCAAAACCACCTAACATTAACCCTTCTGTAAGTTGCGAAACGGCTTTAATATCGCCATTTCTAGTTCCCAAGGGGTCTGAAAGTGCTTCATGAAGTCCATCTTGTACAATAGACCATGCCGTAGGATCTATGGGTTCTACGTTTAAGGCATCTGCTAAAATCCAATCTGCACCTGCGGTGATTTTTGCAAACAAATCTGCATAACCTGAAGCAGTCATGTCAGTAGGGGCAGCACTTAAAATATCAATATCAGCTAAACAGGCTTTCGGAGCAGGGCAATTAAAAGTTTGCTTAGCGCCATTGGCCGTAATAGAAGCACCAAAAGCAGTATAACCATCCATGGACGCTGCAGTGGCTACGCAAAGGTAGGGCCTGTTGGTTAAATGTGCGGCCAGTTTGGTAAGATCGTTAATGGTTCCAGAGCCTACAGCTACGGGAATGGCTTGATGTTGTTTTAAGGCAGCTACTAATTCTTCTACATACTCATAAGCAGCATAAATCTCGGGGTCTGTATAAATATAAGCCGACTCTTGGTCAATGCCGTTGCTTTCAAATTGTTTCGCTAATGATTTTCCGGCCAATTCAAAAGTGATGATATCAGCAACTATAATAGCTTTGGCATCAGGGAATTGCTCTTTAAATAATTGAGAAGTTTGTTTTAGCTTGTCTTGGCCTATAATTAAGGCTTTGGTTTCGCTAGCAGATTGTAATGCTGTGGCTACTTTAGACATTGAAGAAAATTAGTTTTTTGGATTTGGTTGGTTAAACTTGGTTGATTTTTTTATTCTCAAATAAACGATTTTTAAAAAAATAAAACAAATAAAAATATATAAATAACATTTTGAAAGTTTAATGATAAGTTAACAAAATGTTTAAACACAAAAAAGCCCCGTACGTACGAGGCTTCAAGTTCTTATGATTACTTTATGTTTATTTGCAGTAATTAGATTTAAATTCTTCAGACATGATTTCTGTGATACGGATAATTTCATCCGCTTCATTTGAATTATTGTAAATCAATTGATTGCAGGTTTCTCTGTAAGGAAGCAAATATTCCTTATATGCAGGAACTACATGGTTGTGCCATTTGTATAATACATCTTCCTCTGGATAACCCCGTTCAATACCGTCTCTTTGTATTCTTCTTTCCAGCGCAATATTCTCATCAGCCTCAATGAAAATCCTATAATCTATTAACGAATTGATTTCTTGAAAATGTAAAATGAATAAACCTTCCACAATGATAATGGGAGCAGGGTGAATCTCTAAAATTTTGGTCACCGCTAAGGGATTGTTAAAGTTATATTCCTTTTTATAAACAGTTTCACCATTGACCAATTTTTTAATGTCCATTAAGAATTGTTGGTCATCAATAGTGCTAGGAAGATCAAAGTTGTATAGTTTATTTTCCTCCTGGGTCATTTCTCCAGCAGGAATATAATAATCATCTTGTGATACGAGCGTTACTTCGTCGTGTTTGAAATGATGTAAAAAGGTATGTAGGAAAAAGGTTTTACCAGAGCCACTACCACCAGCAATGCCAATAATTACAGGCTTTTTAGTTTTCATTCTCTTTAGGACCGTAAGTTAAAGTACAGAAAAAACGTTTATCTAGTGCACCAACTGCATCGGCAACCGCCTTAGTCATCACAATGATCACATCTTTGGTGGTTTCATTCTCGGTGAATTTGCCTACTACCTTTGCAAAGGTGGAACGGTTGGTCATTGGATTTGTAATTTGAATAATAGTGCCTATAGGGGCAGTTCTGTGCAAAATTAACATTTTATTCGGATCTAAATCCGTATCGCTGATCCAAACACCAGTACCTTTTTCCTCAATCCTGTTCAAACCATAAGTTGCCGCTGGTCGTTTTAGATTTGGATTTTTAAGTGTATTTGAACTTTCCGAAGATTCTTCTTCTGTATTATCGTTGTTAGCAGCTACTACTGCCGCTGGTTTTTCGCCCTTAATGATCAATTTCTGGCCTACAGTTAAATCATTTGACGTTAAGTTGTTGTATGTTTTTAATTGATAGGTCGTTAGTTGATACTTCTGCGCAATCGAATAAATGGTTTCATTGGCCGCTACCACATGCTCAAAACTTGGGTCTGTTTTGCTAGGCGTAGGATTGTTAACAATGGCAGTTGGTTTATTTTCAGCAACTTTATTTTCAATGGGCTTGCTTTCGATAGATTTGTTGGTAGTTACTGGAACTTGAACTTCGTTTTGAACAGGGCCCTTAGCCGGAATCTTTAAAACCTGGCCGATTTGAAGGTTGTTGGAGTTTAGTCCATTCAGTTCTTTGATTTCTTCCACAGTCACATCGTACTGTTTTGCAATAACACCCAGATATTCCTTAGGTTTTACGGTATGCTCGGTAACGCCTGTAGTATTTGCGTTAACTGTTTTCGTTTCTGTGACTTGGTTGTTAGCTGGTGTAGCGTTGGTTGTTAGAGGATTGGTTTTGTTGAAAGGAACCCTTAAAACTTGGCCAACTTGTAGGTTATTGCCACTTAAATTATTTAACTTTTTAATGTCAGCTACCGTAGTGGCAAATCTTTCAGCAATTAAATTCAGATTGTCTTTAGCAACAACAGTATAATCAAAAAAGCTATTTGACGTAATTGTTGGAGCGCTCGTTGTGGTTTTTTCGTTAAAAGGAATTTCGGTAGGTACCTTAATTATGGAACCAATTTGTAAGGACACATTGTTATTGTATGTTTGAACATCTTTTACGTTAACGTTGTATCTTCTTGAAATAGAATAGTAACTTTCTTTTGGATCTACCTTGTGTATGATCAGTTTTTTGCCGTTGTTGTTTTCTACACCTATAGAATCTAGCGGTTTACTGGCAAAAGCAGCAACTGAACTTAGTAACGTGCAGACTAAAATATATCTCTTAAGCATCTATATTTTTAATTTTTGGAGGTACAATTATACGAATAATATACAGTATCACTAATAATGTAACTAAACGGTAACATTTCGTATTCTATTGTACCAAATTATGATGGAGTTAAAACTTATTCGACTTAGTTTTGTTAATTTAGTATATCAAAAATTAAAGATCTTATGTCAGCAAAAGAAATAAATCTAACAGAGAAACAAGTTAAACCGGTAGTGGATATGCTTAATGACTATTTGGCAAATTATCACATTCACTATCAAAAATTGAGAGGTTGCCATTGGAACATTAAAGGACAAAACTTCTTTACACTTCATCTTAAATTTGAGGAACTTTACACAAACGCTCAGCTTACAATAGATGAAATTGCCGAACGTGTATTGACTTTAGGAAAAGCACCGCACAGTCGTTTTGCAGATTATATCAAAGAGTCGGGTATTAAGGAAATAGATACCATTGGAATGGCAGATACTGCGATGGTTGAAGCGATTCTGGATGATATGACCAAATTGATCGAGCTAGAGCGCGAGTTATTGGACGCTACTGATAAAGCTGGTGACGACGGTTCAAACGATATGGTTAACCGTTTTATGCAGTTCAAGGAAAAAACCATTTGGATGTTACGGTCTTTTTTAGGAAAGAAATAGTTTTAATTAGCTAATTGGTTAATGTGATGATTAGCTAATTTTTAGGGAGCCACAGATGCACAGATTTTTAAAAAGAATATTTGTGCATCTGTGGCTTTTCATCATCTAATTATCCTCTCATCACATTCTCTCATTATCACATCCTCCCATTATCAAATTTTTTATCTTTGGGCCATGGGATATAAAAGCTTGGCCGAATGTGTTGCCGATCTAGAAAAACACGGCCATCTGATCAGAATTAAGGAAGAAGTAGATCCATATTTGGAAATGGCAGACATACACCTTCGAGTGTATGAAAAGCAAGGACCAGCACTGTTATTTGAGAAGGTGAAGGGTAGCCCATTTAAGGCGGTATCTAATCTTTTCGGAACCTTGGAACGCTCTAAATTCATGTTTAGAGATTCACTCGCTAAAGTGCAGCAATTGGTGGAGCTACGTTCTGACCCCATGAAAGCCCTTAAAAATCCGCTTAAGTTTGCAGGTGCCGGTCTTACAGCTTTGTCAGCTTTACCTTTAAGACAATCGTTATTTAAGCAAACTTTTCAAAAAACAACCATCTCAGCACTTCCACAAATTGTGAATTGGCCAATGGATGGAGGTCCTTTTGTGACCATGCCCCAGGTGTTTACCGAAGATATTGATAAACCAGGGGTGATGAATGGAAATTTGGGAATGTATCGCATCCAATTGGCTGGTAATGATTATATCCAGGACAATGAGATTGGCCTGCACTATCAAATCCACAGAGGTATTGGTGTGCATCAAACCAAGGCCAATGCGAAAGGGCAGCCGCTTAAGGTGAGTATTTTTGTGGGGGGACCTCCATCACATCCTTTGGCTGCTGTAATGCCCTTGCCTGAAGGCCTTTCGGAAATGACTTTCGCAGGAGCATTGGGCAACAGGCGCTTTAGGTATTTTAGAGATGAAGAAGGTTTTGTAATTTCTGCAGATGCTGATTTTGTAATTACTGGAACAGTTTATCCTCACGAGAACAAACCAGAAGGGCCATTTGGCGACCATTTAGGCTACTACAGCCTAGTGCATCCATTTCCGTTGATGAAGGTGCATAATGTTTACCATAAAAAAGACGCACTTTGGTCGTTTACCGTAGTGGGAAGACCACCGCAAGAAGATACGAGCTTTGGGGCACTGATCCACGAAATATCGGGTTCGGCCATTCCGCAGGAAATACATGGGTTAAAAGAGGTTAACGCCGTAGATGCCGCGGGAGTACATCCACTTTTATTTGCCATAGGAAGTGAGCGATATACGCCTTATCTGACAGAAAGAAAACCGCAGGAAATTTTAACCATCAGCAATCATATTTTAGGTAAAAACCAGTTAAGTTTAGCCAAATATCTATTTATTGCAGCAAGAGAGGATAACGAAAATTTAACTACTCACCATATTGATGAGTTCTTAAAACATATACTAGAAAGAGTTGACCTAACTAGAGATATACATTTCCATACCAATACCACTATTGATACTTTGGATTATTCAGGTGACGGACTTAACTCTGGTTCTAAGGTGGTTTTTGCTGCTGCCGGAGAGAAGAAACGTGAATTGCTGACCAACTTGCCAGATAACTTCAACCTAGCTGAGAAGCATCAATTAGTCGCACCAGGCATATTGGTGGTTCAATTACCTGCTTATGTCAATCAACAACAAGCAAAAGGGGAAATTGCTTCGCTCAAGGAAAAGTTAAAAGCGAACGAGCTTTCGAAATTGCCACTGGTGGTGGTATGTGATGACGCAGTCTTTACTGCTGAAAACATTAATAATTTGGTTTGGGTAACCTTTACCAGAAGCAACCCGGCAGCGGATATTGATGGAGTAGACGATTTTATAGAAAATAAACATTGGGGCTGTCGTGGGCCACTTATTATAGATGCCCGTAAGAAACCTCACCATGCACCAGAATTGATTAAAGATGAAACTATAGCAAGGAGAGTGGATCAAATGGGAGAGCAGGATGGCTCGTTGTATGGGATTATATAATCAACAAAAAAAGCCGACGAGTTCGCCGGCTTTTTTTATTTCAAATCCTTCGGATTTTAAAATCTAACCCCAAAAGTTAGGAATACATTGTTTTTATTGTTTGTTGCTTGGGCAACTGGCTCATTAAAATCCTGTAATAAATAAGGACTAAAAGTCGCATTGGTTTCTACACGTTGGTAGGCTACGTCGAAATAGTAATTTTTGTTTCTATAACCAATACCTCCAGAATAGAACGTACTTTGGAATAAGTTTTTACTATCATCTTTGTAAGCTGTTCCATTGATGCCGTATCCACCTCTCAAACTCACAAGGTCGGTTACTTTTATTTCAGCACCAACACGATAGTTCACGGCGCTTTTATAAAGTGCTTTTACATCATTGTTGGCATTATTGATTTCGCCAATGCCAACACCATCAACGCTAGAAAAACGCATGCTCGAATAATCGATAAAATCAACATCTGCAGAAATTAAAGCTCTATTAGAAATGACATAACTAGCACCAAGTGAGCCTTTGAGTGGGGTACGTAAATTATAGCTAAAGTCGTAAATTTCTTCGTTTAACACCTCTTTGTCGGAACTACTTCCCGCACTACGGTCATCAATATTGAACCAGGTAGGCGTTTGTAAGTTCATTCCAATCCTAAATTCGCTAACAGGTCTAAAAATTACACCAACACGGCCATTCACTCCAGAGCCTTTAACTTCTTGATTTTGATAGTAATCAACAGCATAGTTCTCTACGTTTCCTTTTTCATAAAGATGTACGTCGTTGTTCATATTAAGGCTTACTAATCCTAAGTTTGCTCCAATGTAGATTTGATTGGAGATGTTGATTGCACCAGCAATGCTAAATTCAGAAACTGAACCAGAACGCATAACATTTGCTTGTTGTGTATTTCCTAGGGTTCCAGCATTTTCCTCATAAAACATATTGTAAACAGAGCTGGTATTGTTCGTTCCCGAAAAATTAGATTCCAATCCATAGTCATTATTACGATTGTAACCTAACCCGACAGATGCGCTAATCACTCCAGTTTGTGTGTCCTGGCCTTTTGATCTATAGGTTGGCATGTGAAAAACCACGCCAATTTGATTCAAGTTGATTTGGCTTTTATTGCTCGAAGTATTGGTATTTAAATAATCTGCTTTAATATTGGTACCATTAAACTCAGGAGTAATCACAAACTCGGAGCGTGTAAATAAACCTAAACCTGCCGGATTTCCGCCTAAAGAACTAATGTCGCCACCAACACCGATTTGCGCATTTCCCATTCCTTTAAATCTGGCCGAACTTCCATAATTTGTTTGAGAAAACCTTAATCCATCGCCAGCATAAGTTGGGAAAATGATGGGTTGTGGGCTAGCTGTTTGTGCGTAAGCATAGCTAGTGGTAGCTGCTGCTACCACTAACATTGAGAATATCTTTTTCATTTGAATTGCGATAAATAATTTAGAATTAAACCTTAGCCTCTACCTCCGCCACGTGTTGGACGGCTACTTCCGCTGCTGCTTCCACTACTACTACTACTACCACTGCTTGCAGGAGGAGGAGTTGGTCTTGAAGGTGGAGTATAGCTTTCTCTAGTAGGTGACGATGGTCTGCCACTATCACTGGTTCTACTAGGTCTTCCGTAGTTACCACCTGAGTTAGAAGTTCTATCTGGTCTAGATGCAGTTCCGTTAGTAGCAGGATTATAGCTTTGTGGTCTAGGTCTTCCAACACCATCGCCTATATTTCCTCTATCAGCACCTACGTATCTTCCAGAAGATGGTCTTGCAGTACTGTTACCCATTCTAGATGGTCTAGGTCTGTAGTTGTCGTTTCTGACGATGGCACCGCCACCCCAGTTACCACCTCCCCAATAACCGCCACCCCAGTAGCCTCCGCCCCAGCCACCAAACCAAGGGTTATAGTAGGAGTAAGGGCCCCAAGTGTTCCAGTAATATGGACTGCCATAATATCCCCAATAGCTATAAGGGTTATACCAACGATTAAAGCCCCAACCATAGTTGAAACCTAATGACCAATCATATGGGTTATACCATGAGTTGTATCCGTAAAAGTTGTAATAATCGTCAAAATAAATTCTGTTTGGGCTGCCATAGTAAAAACGATCAATCCTCGAAGCGTAATCCATATCATAATTTGGATCACTTGGTCTGTAATTAGGATCAACACGTGAAGTATCTATTTGAGCCGTTTGTACTGGAGGCGAGTACTTGTAAACCCGAGCCTGCGCAGTAGTATTGTACACATCGTCGGCACTGTTGTTTTGTGCCATTTTTTGTGTAGAGCATGACGCAACCAACAAGGCAGTTGCGGCAAGTGTACTGGTGAAAAAATGATTGACTCTCATTGTATTTAGTTTTATTTGTGTGCTAAAATAAATTGTGACTATAAATTTATAGCTTTGTAGCCATCAATACAAGATATTTAACACAAAAAACGTTCCAAATAAGTTATGAGCAAAGGTATTACGAGTAAAAGTGAAGATTATTCGCAGTGGTATAACGAAATTGTTATAAAAGCCGATTTGGCAGAACATTCGTCAGTAAAAGGATGTATGGTAATTAAGCCGTACGGATACTCGATCTGGGAGAAAATGCAAGCGGTTTTAGACCATAAATTTAAAGAAACAGGTCACACGAATGCTTACTTTCCTTTGTTCATCCCCAAATCATATTTTTCTAAAGAAGCTGCCCACGTAGATGGCTTTGCCACCGAATGCGCCGTTGTGACACATTATCGTTTAAAAAATGACGGTGAAGGTAATATTATTGTAGACGAAGAAGCAAAATTGGAAGAGGAATTGATTGTTCGTCCAACTTCTGAAACCATCATCTGGAATACTTACAAAGGTTGGATCCAATCATACCGCGACTTACCTTTGCTAATTAACCAATGGGCTAATGTGGTACGTTGGGAAATGAGAACCCGTTTGTTCTTGCGTACAACTGAATTTTTATGGCAAGAAGGACATACCGCACACGCTACAGCAGAAGAAGCGATTGAAGAAACAGAGAAAATGCTAGATGTTTACGCTGATTTCGTTGAAAACTGGATGGGTGTACCTGTGGTAAAAGGTAGAAAGACAGAAACAGAGCGTTTTGCCGGAGCTTTAGATACTTATTGCATTGAAGCTTTGATGCAAGATGGTAAAGCCTTACAAGCAGGAACTTCCCACTTTTTGGGTCAAAACTTCGCCAAGGCATTTGATGTAAAATTCACTAATAAAGAAGGTAAGCAAGATTACGTTTGGGCAAGTTCTTGGGGCGTTTCAACCCGTTTAATGGGAGCCTTGATCATGGCGCATAGCGATGACAGTGGTTTGGTACTTCCTCCAAAATTAGCGCCTATACAGGTGGTGATTGTACCTATTCATAAGGGCGATGAAGAACTTCAAAAAATATCATCATTTGTAGACGAGTTGCTTCCAAGGCTAAGAGGTTTCGGAATTTCTGTAAAATATGATGATAGGGATAGCCAGCGCCCTGGATTTAAATTTGCTGAATATGAATTGAAAGGAGTGCCTATCCGTTTGGCTATAGGTACTAGAGATATGGAAAATGGTACGGTGGAGCTTGCTCGCAGAGATACCAAGGAGAAATTCACGGTGCCACAAGAAGGGTTGGCCGAGTATGTTTTCCAGATGTTGGCGCAAATCCAAGAAAATATCTTCAATAAAGCATTGAAATTTAGAGATGAGCATATCACTGAAGCTAATTCATACGAAGAGTTTAAGGAGCTCCTAGAAACCAAAACAGGTTTTATTGCTGCACATTGGGATGGTACTGCCGAAACGGAAAAACGTATTAAGGAAGAAACCAAAGCGACCATTAGATGTATTCCTTTAAACAATAAATTAGAAGATGGCGTTTGTATCTTAACAGGAAAGCCTTCTAAACAACGTGTATTGTTCGCAAAAGCATACTAAGTTTTAGGTGTGAAGTGATATGTTTTAAGTTTGGTGCTTAGATTTTTCAAATACCTAACCATCAAACGCTAACCAACCAAAATCCAATGGAAACGACAAACTACCAGTTGATACTTGAAAAATTAGAGAGTAAAGCTTCTTTAAAACAGGAAATTTATAGAAATACGGTCGATGTTTTTGCAATTGCGAAAAAGGCACTTTCAAAATTAGCCTCTCGCTTACACCAAGATTATTCAGTAAAAGATCCGTCAGTTGAGGTGGCTTATAAAGATGCCCATCAATTTGAAGCAGAGCTTAAATTCTCTGGAGATATGTTGCTGTTATCCATGCATAGTAACGTTTTTAATTTTGAAGAAGGACATCGGATTTATTCGACCAGTTACATCAAATCAAATCCGGGCTTGAGTTACTGCGGAGTCATTTACATCCATAACTTTTTAGCCGATTCGATTAAGTACAATCGTTTGGCTGATGAAGGTACTTTGGTTGCTAGGATTTTGGTCAACAAAGAAAAACGTTTTATTGTGGAAGGTGAGGGGCAGCTCGGATTTCTATACGAAGCCTTTAGTGAAAACGAAATCAATGAAGATGTGCTGACACATATTTTGGAGCTAGCGGTGCTTGATTGTATTGAAACTGATTTGCAATTGCCACCTTATGCAACCGTTAAAGATATTACCCTGCATCAAAAGCAAACCACATTGGCTGCAAGTGGTTATCCAACGGGGAAACGCTTAGGCTATATGTTTAAATCAGAAATGCAGCAAAACAATAACTTATAAAATAATGTCTTAGGTTTACCATAGACACTAAACTACGATACCATGAACAAAGAAATGAAATTTGCAACTAAAGCTATACATGCTGGTCAGCAACCTGATCCTACTACAGGAGCGGTAATGACACCAATCTACCAAACTTCAACTTATTGGCAGGCATCGCCAGGAGAGCATAAAGGATACGAGTATTCTCGTGGTACAAATCCAACACGTAAGGCACTGGAAGATTGTTTAGCAGCATTAGAAAACTGCAAATTTGGATTAGCTTTTAGTAGTGGAATGGGTGCTACCGATACTTTGTTGAGGTTGTTAAAGCCTGGCGACGAAGTGATTACAGGTAACGACTTATATGGTGGTTCTTATCGTATTTTTACCAAAGTATACCAACACTATGGAATTAAGTTCCACTTCTTGGATTTGTCGAAGCCAGAAAATATTATTCCTTACATTAATGATAACACCAAATTGGTTTGGATAGAAACACCTACCAACCCAACCATGCGTATCATTGATATTGAAGGCGTAGCTAAAATTACTAAAGCCCACAATATTCTTTTAACCGTTGATAATACTTTTGCTTCACCTTATCTGCAAAATCCTATCGATTTAGGTGCCGATGTTGTAATGCATTCAGTAACTAAATACATTGGAGGACACTCTGACGTAGTAATGGGTGCATTATTGACCAACAATGAAGCTTTATACAAAGAGTTGTTCTTTATTTACAATGCTTGTGGTGCTACACCAGGACCTCAGGACGCTTTCTTAGTGTTAAGGGGAATTAAGACTTTGCACTTGCGTATGAAAGCACATTGCGAAAACGGTGAAAAAGTAGCCCATTTCTTGAAAAACCATCCTAAAATTGATAAAATTTACTGGCCAGGTTTTGAAGAACATCCAAATCACGACATTGCCAAAAAACAGATGCGTGGTTTTGGTGGTATGGTTTCGGTAACTTTAAAAGATGCCGATTTGCAAGAAACTTTCCGTATTGCTTCACGTTTTAAAGTATTTTCATTGGCAGAATCTTTAGGTGGGGTAGAAAGTTTGGTGAATCATCCAGTAAGCATGACCCATGGTTCAATTCCGAAAGAAGAACGTGAAAAAGTAGGGGTGACTGATAATTTATTGCGTTTCAGCGTTGGTGTTGAAGATATTGATGATTTATTGGCTGATTTGGAACAAGCATTATCAAATTAGCTTATTTGCTAATTAGCCAATTCGATGATGGAATTTCACAATCTTAAAGAATTTCTCGATGCTAAAGTAACGCAGTATAATCGACCAAATTTCATTGAAAATGATCCCATCAGTATTCCGCATCAATACACGTTAAAACAAGACATTGAAATTGCTGCATTTTTTGCGGCAATTTTAGCTTGGGGACAACGCAAAACCATCATCAACAAGTGCAATGAGCTGCTGGCTAGAATGGATAACCAACCTCATCAATTCATGCTTAGTCATTCAGATGAGGATTTGAAAGGACTGTTGGGATTTAAGCACCGTACCTTTAACGATACTGATTTGCTTTATTTCGTGGCATTTTTTCAGCAACATTATCAGCAATCTAGCTCACTGGAAACTGCATTTATTCCTAAAACAAATGCTTTTCGATCGGAGTATATGGAAATTTCGAACGTAAGCGAAGGCGTTGAGTTAAGTTCGTCAGCTTGTTTTGTTGAGGATTTTACCCTCCATCAGTTCAGTATTGAGCAGGCACTTAATTATTTCAGGTCATATTTCTTTAGTTTGCCAGATTTCCCACGAAGAACCATTAAACATATTTCATCTCCGCTGCAAAAATCAACCTGTAAACGCTTGAATATGTTCTTACGATGGATGGTGAGAAAAGACAATTGTGGTGTTGATTTTGGCATTTGGAGTACTTTGCGTCCTGCAAATTTAATATGTCCGTGTGATGTGCATGTAGACCGAGTAGCAAGACATTTCGGCTTAATTGAACGTAAGCAAACAGATTGGTTAACAGCAGTAGAGTTAACTTCAAAATTAAGGCAATTTGATGCTAATGATCCTGTTAAATACGATTTTGCCTTATTTGGATTAGGGGTTGAAGGACATTTATGATAAATTTACTCCTTTAACGAATATCCCTTTACTATGGCTACACCTCTTTCTTCATGGCAAATGACTTATCCTGAGAAGTTTATTGCGGCAGCAAGCAATATCCCAACAGTTTTACATGATGACAAAAGGCAAGTATTGGTAGCCGACAGCCCACAGTTAAAAACTACGTTTCAATATGAAAAAATAGAAGAGGGCTGTTACTTATTTGTGGTAGATATGACTGCGCAGGAAGATACCCAAATAGAGCTGTTTGGCGACAGAAGTATTGAATATTATTGTTTGTCATACCAGTTAATTAGAGGCGGTGTCAACAAAGTACCAGCAAAAGACAACGACCCCTTGCAGGCTAAAACAATGTCATTACCACGTATTTGTAGTTTTTATAATAATGAATTTGATTATAAGACCTTATTTGAGAAAAATGCGGGGGTTAGAGCCTTCATTTTTTGCTTTACCAAAGAGTGGTTGGCCAAAGGAATTGATTTTTCAGAGGTAAATCCCGAAGCTGATTTTTTGAAAGTCATCAATAAGAAAATGGAAGGATTGGCTTACTTCAGTGACAGTTTTTACAAAGATACATTTGACGAATTGGACAGATTACTTACTCAAGCCCAGCGATCACCCGTATATCCGTTGGTAGTGCGTAAGCTTTCATTCACGCTCATTGCCGACTTTTTTAGCATAGTAGCCGATCCAACATCAGTATTGAATGCTCCGCCAATAAACCATGAATTTGATGGGATTGAGAAAATAAAAGCTCACCTCAATCGACATTTCAAAGATGGGTTTCCAGGGCTTGCTGCACTAGCTTATATGGGAAATATGAGTGTTGCATCTATGAGAAGGCATTTCATAAGACAAATGGGCCATTCTGCTTTTGACTATTTTAGAGATGTACAAATGCGTTATGCTTTTGAACAATTGCAAAACGGTATTCAAGTAAAACATATTGCCGCTGAGTTAAATTTTAAGAGCTCCGCTAATTTTAGCAGGGCGTTTAAAAAAAACTATAAAATACTTCCCGGAGAAGTAAGGACATTGAAAAATTAGTGTCGTTTGCACATATATGAGTACTTTTTGAGCATATCGACTATCCTTAACGAGATAGTTTTGCTGAAAAAACTTGTGTATGGAGCATTTCTACAATCTTAAATTTATCTTCCTCTTTTTATCTTTCCTTTTTTGTTTGAATACTGTTCATTCCAAAAGTAAGCCATTTATTTTAGGAGAGAGGCCCTCTGAAATTATTAATCATAAACGCCCTTTGAATGCCACCAAAAGGATTGTCCCAAATCAAGATGGTATTTTATTTGTAGATAAAAATACCACCAATACAGACTTATCTGGTGACAGTTGGGCTACGGCTATAAAAGAGTTGTATATCGCTATTGGTCAGGCCCAATCTGATCAAAATATTAAGCAAATATGGGTAGCTAAAGGCACCTATTTCCCTTCTAATACAGGAGATAGGTTTTCTTTTTTTAAACTCCCTTCTGGGGTTAAGCTCATCGGTGGTTTTGCGGGCACCGAGACTTCGGCTGAAGATAGAAACTTAACGCTTCATAAAACTATACTATCAGGGGATCTGTTTCAAAATGATCAGGACAATTACTTTGGAAACTACGATAATAGCTTACATATTCTCTATTTAAAAAATGTAAACGACCAAACTCTTGTAGATGGATTTACGTTTACGTCTGGCTGTTCAAACGGTATTAGTTTTACCGATGAGATGGATGACAAAAAAGGCCCCGCCATTTATAATTATAATAGCTTAGCCGAAATCAGAAATTGTGTATTTACTAAAAATCTTGCAGAATATGATGGCGCTGGTGTTTATAGTACAGGGGGCAGCCATGTAAAAATTACTAACTGCTTATTCTATGAAAATAAGGCAAATTATGGTGCGGCTATTTTAAACACTGCTAATAGCTCTTCGGATATCCTTCATTCCACATTTGTTAATAATGTAGCGGCTGATGCAGGACGTGGAGCGGCTATTTACAACCAAAATTCACCTGCCGGATTTTTAAGGAATAGCATTGTTTGGAACAATACACCAAACGGGCAAATTATTAATGAAAATAGCGCAAGTTTTGTAATAAAAGATAATATCATTTCTGGCGGATTTAATGATGATGATGAGACGAATAACATTTACAATTTAAATCCAGTATTTATTTCGGAAGTCACACGCGATTTTCACCTTGCAAATGGGAGCCCTGCTATGGGCAAAGGTGATGTCACTATTATTCCCGTTTCGTTAAAAAAAGACTTAGCTAGTAACGTGAGAATCTTGGGACAAGCTCCTGATTTGGGCGCTTATGAGTTTGAAGGCGTTAAACCGACTTTGCAAAGTTATCCAATGGTTCGTAAAACCTACGGCGATGCTAGTTTTCAGTTGGCCGATCCCGTAAGTAATAGCGGCGGCACTTTTATTTTTAAAAAATCATTTGATGATGATATTATCGACTTATCTGGAAATAGGGTAACTATCCTAAAACCCGGCTTTACGCTCATTAATGCTGTACAATCCGCCACAGAAGTATTTAAAGCTGATAGTATAGTGTTCCCAATCAATGTAGCAAAGTTAACGGCTAATTTAGTGCTTAAAATAGATGGTACGGTATATCAAGCCAGTGATGTAGTTGATGCAAAATATGCAGATAGACGGCTTTTTACTTTGGAAACTAATTCTGATATCAATTTTCAAGATATCGAATTTGATTTATTGGATGATTATCAGCATCCTTATATTGATTTTTCCGAAATTCCTTGGATCAAGGCAATTAAAGTGGGTAATACCGAATTGGAAGTCCGTATCCCAGAAACGGAGTATTATCTTTCAGTATCACAACGACTTTCTTTGCGAATTTCAAAAGCCAGTCCAAGCATCAGCTTTGCTGCTATTCCAATTTTAAAAGTCGGTGATGCCGATTATACCTTGCAAGCGACTTCATCTGCAGGTTTGCCAGTTACTTTTGCCAGTAGTGACAGTAACGTGGCCAGCGTTTACCAAGATATAAATGGCCAGTGGAAGCTGAAAGTGAATGCGGTGGGTTCAGTAACCATTACTGCCAACCAAAGTGGAAACGTCAATTACGAATCAACATCGAACACACAGCAAGTTCAAATCATAGAAAATCCCTTACCTGTAAATCTGATTAGCTTTAATGCTAAAGCTACCGCTAATGGCGCTTTGTTGGAATGGAAGACCGCTGCAGAACGTAACAATGCAGCTTATCATATTTATCGTTCTGTGGATGGCGTTTCGTTTACTAGAATTGCAGAAGTGAAAGGAGCTGGCAACAGTAGCCAAACAAAATACTATCAATATATAGATACGAAGCCTTTAAATGGGATAAATTACTATCAGCTTTATCAGATTGATTACAATGGAGATAAATATGATTTAGGGATTAAAGATTTGAACTTCTCGGTAGATGAGACTGTCATTACTGCATATCCTAACCCAACTTATAATGTAGTTACGCTTACACTACCTTCAAATGTTTATCAGTACGCTGAAGTGGCAGACCTTAGCGGTAAAAAATTGACTAAACTGCAAATTAAACCCAAAGCAGTATCTGTCAAAGTCGATTTAAGTCTTTATCCAGCAGGAATGTACTTTGTCAGATTATTAGGAGATGGTAAGATGAATACACAAAAAATCATCAAAAAATAATATCAATCCATATGAAACGCTCGTTAAGCCTACCATTTTTGGTAGGCTTTTTTTTATATAATAGGGATAAGCAAATCAATCTACAGCTTGTTTACTTCCAATATCTGTAGCGTTTCCGTACCTTCTGGTAACTCCCATTGTACAATGGCCCCTGTGGCATAACCTAAAGTTGCAATGCCAATCGGTGAAAGAATGGACACGGTAGCGTTTTTTTTACGAGCTTTTTGCGGCGATACAAATTTCTGTTCAATTTCTTCCCCCGTTTTTAAATTCTTTAATTTTACCGAGGTATCAATGGCCACTACATTATTAGGAAGTTCTTTTCTGAGTACTTGTTTAGCATTTTTTAACTCCATGGCCAGTTTTTCGCCATTGGCTTTGTTAAAACTATGCTTCCTGATCTGTTCCTTAAGCAAATCGTAAATACCTGTAGTTAATATAATAGGCGTGTTGGTGATTTCAATATTCATAATAAAGATATTAATGATTAGTAAACAGCTGGTCTTTTCCCAACTGATTGATTTGGTGTAGCTTTCGCTTAATAATAAGTTGATTATATACGCCCTTAAGCAAGGCGCTAATTGCAATTGATATTAGAACCAATAATGGGTGTAAAAAAATAAGTGCTAAGAAAATTACAAAAACATCAACCATGATAATAAGCATGAAAGCAGCTTTTAACAAGCGCATAACATGTTTAAATTAAGTATAAATGATTTTTATTAATTTGGATTTGTCCCCTCCGCTACTAAGCCAGGGGATTAATTTATAAAGTCCTTAGAACTTTTCAGTAAGACATTTCCCAAGCTATGAAAAACAGAAAGGAAAATATTATGCATGTGGAAACTGATGCCCAATTGTTGTTTCAGGCCGTCTTGAAAAGTAATATGATATATTCCACTTTGCATATGTCTTAAAAATAGTATTATTGATATTCAAAAGCCAATTTTGTTTAAATAATGACGAGATTATGCCAATTTGAAGTATGTGCTTATCATTTTCATTTTTTGTATTTTAAATTTTTATTTTAGACCATGGTACATTTCAATGCTGAGATAGAAAGATTTGAAAGCAACGGTGAAAAAACTGGCTGGAGCTATGTTTTTGTTCCGGAGGAAATTGCACAACAGATTAAACCAAACGATAGAAGGGGAATGCGGGTTCGTGGTCAGATAGATAACCTCCAAATCAACGGAAAAAGTTTAATTCCAATGGGCGGTGGTGACTTTATTTTGCCATTGGATGGAAAAATTCGCAAACAATTACGAAAAGAAGCGGGAAATCCAGTGTCACTTTCTTTAGAACATGATGTGGATTTTAAGATTGAGATGCCAGAAGACCTAGAAGTTTGTTTAGCCCAAGAAGATGGTTTGCTGGAACATTTTCTTTCCTATACCAAAGCACATCAAAACTATTTTATCAATTGGTTAAATACTGCCAAAACAGAAGCGACCAGAACCAAGCGCTTGATCATGATTGTAGATGCGATGGCAAAAAAACAGGATTTTGGCTTGATGTTAAGGAGTAATAGGAGGGAGAAGTAATTTGATGATGTGATAATTAGCGAATTTGATAATACCTAAACAACCAAAAACTAATCAACTAACGAACCAACTATCTACTGTAATTCCTAAACCAGCTATTTACTTTCATCTGGATTACCCCTAAAAAGGCTTCGCGGAAAATACGGGTGCTCATTTTAGAAGTTCCTTCAGTTCTGTCTGTGAAGATGATAGGTACTTCCACTACATTAAAACCATATTTGATGGCCGTGAACTTCATCTCGATTTGGAAAGCATAACCCACAAACTTGATTTTCTCCATCGGGATGGTTTCCAATACCTTTCTTCTATAGCACTTAAAACCAGCAGTTGCATCCTGTATGTTAATACCGGTAATGATACGCACGTACATGGAAGCGAAATAAGACATCAAAACACGTCCCATTGGCCAGTTTACTACATTTACACCTTTCACATATCTGGAGCCAATGGCTACATCAGCGCCATTCACGCAAGCTTCACGTAATCTCACCAAATCATCAGGATTGTGGGAGAAATCTGCATCCATTTCAAAGATATATTCGTAACTCCTTTCCAAAGCCCATTTAAATCCATGGATGTAAGCGGTGCCTAAACCTAATTTCCCTTGACGTTCTTCGATGTGGAGCATTGGAAATTCTTCTTGCAAGCTCTTTACAATTTGCGCCGTACCATCAGGAGAACCGTCATCAATAATCAAGATTTCGAAATGATAAGGCAAAGAAAAAACCTTACGAATAATCTTTTCGATGTTCTCTTTTTCGTTATAAGTGGGAATAATAACTAGGCTGTCGGACACAGGTGGTTTACGTTTTTAAATTTTACGAATTTCGATTTGCGAAAGTAACAAAATTAAGCTGATGTTTTTGCTAGAGCAATCCGTTAAATTGTGTTAAACTACCTAATATCGCCCATCCATTTTTTCAATACCGGAACCAGTAAGAAGATAAACAAACCGATACCCGCAGAATAAATGGAAATTTGAAGTAGCACGTTAGCGTAGTAAGGCAATGATAGTACTGGATTATTCGCTTCTATTACATCCTTTGGAATAGCCATTAAAGCACCAATTTTACCTGCCAAAAACTCGCCAATGGCTGTAAAAAAGAAGAAAATGCCCATCATTAAGCCCACAATATTCACTGGAGAAAGCTTGGTGATCATGGACAGACCAACAGGAGAAATACACATTTCGCCACAAATAATAAAGAAATATCCCCCGGCAAAAGCTAATAAAGGAATTAAACCATTGCTTAAGCTTGCTTGACAAGCTAAATAAAAGGTGAAAAATCCAAGTGCTACAAAAATGAATGAAAGCGCAAATTTAGCTGGGGTAGAAGGCTCTAATCCTCGTTTGTTTAACCAAGGCCATAAGGCGGCAAAAATCAAGCTCATGATAATTACCCATGCCGGTGGTAGGAAATTGTTAACCGAAAGTGCAGGTAGCTCGAGTCCAAAAACATGCATGTCAACATTCCGCATAGCAAACAAATTTAAGGAACCTGCATTTTGCTCATAAAAGGCCCAAAAGAATACAGAAGCAACAACCATAACCAAAGCTGCTAATAGCTTAAATTTTGCAGTGTTTTCTAATTTAGAAGCTAAGTATAGAACATATATGATTGCAATTATTGCCAATATAGGTAAGACACTATCTAATATTTTATAATAGTTAAATAAGGTTACAATTATCGGCAGGACCATAAAAGTAAGGAGGTAAATAATCCACTCTATTGAGATAATACCTAATATTTTTTTACGTAAATCATTAGTTAGTGGCAACCCTTTTTCTTTAAGAGATGATTTTCCAATAATGAAGATAATTAGACCCAATATCATAAAAATGCCCGCTATACCAAATCCCAAATGCCAATCTATTTTAGTTCCAACATATGAACATAAAGCACCACCTAAAGCCGCACCAATGTTAATCCCCATGTAAAACAAAGAAAATGCACTGTCTTTCTTTGGGTCGTTATTGTCATAAAGAGTTCCAACCAAGCTAGAAACATTGGGTTTAAAGAAACCATTTCCACAAATAATGAAAGCCATGCCGTAAAAAAAGCTCCAATCCTGCGGAATAGCCAATACAATGTGTCCAATAGCCATCATTATGCCACCAAAAATAATGGCCCTTCGGTAGCCTAAAAACTTATCGGCAAGCATGCCTCCGAACATGGGCATAGTATAAACCAAGGCAGAGTAAGCACCTAAAATAGCATAACCCTTTGGCTCATCAAATTTCAATTGGGTCACCATATAGGCCAAAAGCAAAGCTTTCATGCCGTAAAACGAAAAACGTTCCCACATTTCAGTGAAAAATAGGAGGTAGAGCTGTTTTGGGTGTTTTGTACTTACTGCTGTGGTACTCATTGTGGTTGGTTAGTGGGTTTCTGTTTATTGGAATTTAGCAATATACGCTTTGAACTTTAGGACTTTAAACTTTCTACTTCTTAAGGTGCTAAACGCTCAATTTTCCAGCTTCCGTTACTAAAAGTGTATTTAATCCTATCGTGTAAACGACTTGAACGTCCTTGCCAGAACTCAATTGCCGTTGGTTTTACAATGTAACCACCCCAATGCGCTGGCTTTGGAATGGTTTTTCCTTCGTATTGTTGGGTCAATTCTTCTACTTTTTGCTCTAAAACATCCCTGTTTGGAATTACTTGGCTTTGTGGAGAAGCAATGGCACCAATTTGGCTTCCTTGCGGACGAGAGTTAAAATATTGTTCGGAGGTTTCCTTGTCTAACTTTTCAATTCTGCCTTCAATTCTCACTTGACGTTCCAGTTCAGCCCAGAAAAAAACTAGGCAAGCATAAGGGTTCTTTTTTATTTCCTTACCTTTTTGGCTCAGGTAATTGGTGTAAAAGCTAAATCCATTTTCATCAAAACCTTTTAGCAACACAATTCTGGCATTCGGTCGTGCACTTTTATCTACGGTAGCCAGTGTCATCACGTTAGGTTCAAAAATTTCGGCATTTATCGCATCTTCAAACCATTTTTCAAACTGTGCTATCGGATTTTTAACGATGTCTTTTTCACTCAATTCGGCAGCTTTATAATCTTGCCTTAAGTTTTGTATCATTTCTTTACTGACCTTCATGAAGCAAAAATAGCTTTTGTTGGTGATAAAGTTTTTAATATTTAAGTAGAAATATATAGGCCGTGCGCACAATCATATTTGGAGACTTGCGAATATTTTTTGTTATTTTACCAATATGTTAAGCTTGTTAGAACCATCAGTAGGAAAATTGTTGATTTCGGAACCTTTTTTGGCCGATCCCAACTTTAAGCGCTCGGTGGTTTTATTGACCGAACATAATGAACAAGGTTCTGTGGGTTTTATTTTGAACCAGCCCAGCAACTTAGTCGTAAAAGACTTAATTTCAGACTTATGGATGGCAGATTTTCAAGTGTTCATTGGTGGACCAGTAGAGGTAGATACTGTTCATTTCATCCATCGTTGTTTCGATAAAATGGGTAGCGGCGAGGAAGTTATGCCTGGTTTGTATTGGGGTGGTGATTTTGAAACGCTGAAAATTTTGGTGAACAATAACAGCATACAGGAGGACGAAGTGAAATTTTTCCTTGGCTATTCTGGTTGGAGCCAGCGTCAACTTGAAGATGAGATAGCCACCAATACTTGGATTGTTTCAGACCAATACCATCAAGACACTATCTTTTCCAATAATGAAGAGGAGCTATGGAAAGAGGTCATCATCAATTTAGGGCCTAAGTATGCCCATGTAAGTAATTTTCCTGCTGATCCTAACTTGAATTAGTAGACAGAAAGGTCATCAAACAGAAAAGTCCGAAAATTTATCTTCCAGACTCTTAATTTCCAACTTGTGGGCTTTTTACTTTGAACTATATACTTTCCAATTTACGGACTATCCTTCCATTTCAGCGGCAGTTTCTTCTACTTTTTGCCTCAAATCATCTTTGTAAGCTTGCATTTTCTCGGCCAATTCAGGTTTTGCTGTCGATAAGATTTGTATCGCCAATAAACCAGCATTTTTAGCTGCATTTAAGGCTACAGTAGCTACAGGAATACCATTTGGCATTTGCAAAATAGAAAGAATGCTATCCCAACCATCAATAGAGTTGGATGATTTTACAGGAACGCCAATTACCGGAACAGTAGTAATGGAAGCCACCATACCAGGTAGATGCGCTGCACCACCAGCACCAGCAATAATTACCTTAATGCCACGACTCGCTGCTTCTTTAGCATAGTTGAACATTCTATCTGGTGTTCTGTGGGCAGAAACTACCGTAATTTCAAAATCAACACCAAAGGCTTTGCAAATATCTGCTGCATCTTGCATAACTGGCAGATCAGATTTGCTGCCCATGATAATACCAACTTTCATTTTTTTGGTTTTTTAGTCTTTTTGATGGTTGGTTGTTCGTTTTCCAACCTAGTCCTTATTCTTTGTTCTTTTATCTTTACTCCTAAGAAATCACTTTCAATGTTTGCTGTACAAACCTGGCTTTCTCAATTGCCTTTTCACGGTTTTGGTCAACAATAGTTAAATGTCCCATTTTACGGAAAGGTTTGGTATATTTTTTTCCATAGAGATGCACGTATACACCATCTATTGATAATATTTTTTCCAATCCGTCGTATTTAGCCACACCGTCATGACCCTTTTCGCCCAATACGTTTACCATAATGGCATTCGAAATAGAACGTGTATCGCCCAAAGGTAAATTGAAAATAGCCCTTAAATGTTGCCCAAATTGCGAAACGTAGTTACCTTCAATCGTTTGGTGGCCACTGTTGTGCGGGCGTGGAGCCAATTCATTGACTAAAATATCACCATGTTTGGTAATGAACATTTCTACTGCTAGAATACCCGTAATGTTTAGGGCAGCAGCAATGTCTTTGGCTATTTTTTCGGCTCTTTCCTGTATGCTTTCAGGGTAAGTTGAGGGCGAAATCAAGAACTCTACCAAATTAGCTTCTGGATTAAATTCCATTTCTACCATTGGGAAAGTTTTTACATCGCCGTTGGCATTACGAGCAACAATTACCGCTATTTCCTTTTCAAAATGAACAAGCTCCTCAATTAAAGTTGGAGCATTAAAAGCATTTTCTACATCGGAAGTGTTATTGATTTTCATTACCCCTTTGCCATCATAACCATCTTTACGAAGTTTTAAGATGTAAGGGAATGGAAACTTACCATTGCTCAAATCCTCTTTAGAGTTCACCAACATAAAAGGTGCCGTAGGAATATCATTTTCCTTAAAAAACTGTTTCTGGATGCCTTTATCTTGTATCAATCGGATGACGCGGGGCTGAGGATAAACCTTTTTACCTTCTTTTTCCAACTGCTCCAAAGCTTCCACATTCACCTTCTCAATTTCAATAGTGATAATATCGGCCTTTTTGCCAAAATTGTAAACCGTATCATAATCGGTGATGGAACCGTTTTCGAAGTAATTAGCGATGTGTTTACAAGGTGCGTCAGCATCTGGGTCTAGTACTAAAGTAGTTAAATTGTAGTTAACTGCCTCCTGAATCAACATCCTACCCAACTGTCCGCCGCCTAAAATACCTAGTTTTAACTCGCTAATCTGCTTTGCCATTATTTATCGCTTGAATTTGCACAAAAATAGCAAAAATAAGTATAAGCTTTGGGCAAATTGCATATTAGGTTGGGATGAGAAGCGCAACATTGGCGCTACTATTTACCGCAAGTCCTGCTTTCCATTTCAATCTTTTTTATTTTTGATGTCATTCCGACGTTAGGAGGAATCTCCTTGTGGAATGCTTTAACTTTCAAGTCCTCCATGGTCGCTCGGGATGACAAAAAGCAAAAAGTATTTCCACTTCAATCAGGGCTATTTTAGAAAGGCATACCTTAAAATATTAACCGCAAAGAAAATATAGGTAACACTAAGGACGCAAAGAAGAAAAATATAACCTCTCTTTGCGTTCCTTTGCGAAAACTTCTCAAACCTTTGCGGTTAAAATCTAATAATCCCCGCTCATTTTTTACTTTTGCCTTTTAACTTGATACTTCATAAATGGCTTACGATGCAATAATTATTGGTGCTGGCGCTTGTGGATTAATGTGTGCAGTGCAAGCAGGCTTTTTAGGAAAGAAAGTAATTGTGCTCGAAAAGAACGATAAGCCTGGGGCTAAAATTCTAATTTCGGGTGGCGGTCGCTGCAATTATACTAACATTGGTGCTACGCACGAGCAATTTATCTCTGCCAATGAGCATTTCGTGAAATCAGCCTTTAAGCAGTGGACAGTAGAAGACTCCATCAGCTTTTTTGAAACCTATGGCATTTACGGTGCCGAGAAAACCTTGGGGCAACTTTTTCCAGAAGGTAAAAATGCCAAAGATGTGGTGAATGTGTTTACCTCACTTTGCGAAGAAATGGGACAACAAATTCTTTGCAATGCCGAAGTAATATCTATTGAATATGATGATAGCGCATATCAAGTAAAATATAAATCTAATCATAAGGAAAGGACTATTGTTGCGCCTAAATTAGTGATTGCTACGGGCGGTTTGCCTATTCCAAAAATGGGCGCTACAGATTTTGCTTTAAAGTTTGCAAAAAAACATGCTTTAAATATTGTGGAAACAGCTCCAGCTTTGGTGCCTTTAACCATTACAGGGAAAGATGAAGCTTGGTTTGCACAACTCTCAGGAAATTCAGTATTCTGTAGAGTAAGTAATGACGAAGCTAGTTTTGAAGAAAACATTTTGTTTACGCATTGGGGCTTAAGTGGTCCGGCTATCCTACAAATTTCGAGCTATTGGCGTAGGGGACAGGAGATAAATATAGACTTACTGCCGAACGAAAATATTTTAGAGGTTTTAAGTACTGAACGTCAATATAACGGCCGTATTCAACTATCAACTTTGTTAAATAGGTTTTATACCAAGAAATTCACGGATGCGCTGGGCAAATTTCTACCCTTAAGTAAAACCATTGCCGATTTAACCAAAGCAGAAATGGAAGCTTTGGAGCAAACTATCCATTATTTTAAGGTAAAACCCGCAGGCGATAAAGGTTACGACAAAGCGGAAGTGATGCGTGGAGGTATTGATACCAATGAACTATCCTCTAAAACCTTAGAAAGCAAAAAACTTGCAGGCTGCTATTTTGGTGGCGAATGTGTAGATGTTACGGGTTGGCTTGGAGGATATAATTTCCAATGGGCTTGGGCCAGTGGTTATGTAATCGCACAGTGTATCTAACAATAACCCGTCATTTAGTGTATACATTGTCGTCATTTCGAACATTGTAAGAACTTTAACTAGTTGCTATCATTAACTTCAGTTCAATAGTATCCTTTAATTATTCGTCATTGCGAGGCACGAAGCAATCTTAAAGCGATTTGTGAGATGCTTTGTGCCTCGCAATGACGTTTTGAATACCTGTTTGTGTTAGGTTTTGTGTGTATGGATTTAGCCCGTCATTTCGAACATAGTGAGAAATCTAGCAACTAGTTAGATTTTTCCTTATTCTTTGTCGAAATGACGGACAATGTTAGTGACGGACACTGCTAGTTTCTAATCACAATTTGGAACCGTAAACGTCCAAGTTTCAGCCATTTTATAAGGTAAAGAGAAGGCAACTCCTTTATCCATTTCAAACCATAATTTTGGACGCATTTTTTCTCGGCTAATGGTTTCGTTCATAGTCATGCTGTCATAAATACGGCCGTTGATCATTACATATTTAATTTTCTCCGAATTTCTGATATCCTCCAAAGGATTATCTTCCATAATAATTAAATCCGCTAGTTTACCTGGTTCTAATGACCCCAGTTCTTTACCCATGCCTAAATACTCAGCACCGTTAAGGGTAGCACATTTAATAGCTTTTAATGGGTCCATTCCACCTTGTACCAACATCCAAAGTTCCCAATGTGCACCTAAGCCTTGTATTTGTCCATGAGCACCCAAATTTACTTTGGTACCGCCATCTGCAATTTGTTTGGTTGCTTTAGCCACTTCAATATGTCCATAATCGCCATATTCCGAAGTAGTTCTACGGCGGGCACGAGAATCGATGATCGCTCTTGGCGTAAAATTTAGTAAACGCTCATTTTCCCAAACATTTGTTCTGTCGTACCAGTAATTTTCGCCCCATTGCCCACCATAAGCCACAATTAAAGTAGGCGTATAGGCGACATTGGTATTGTTCCAAAAACTAATTACATCCTTGTAAGCAGGTGCTACTGGAATGCTATGTTCGATACCTGTATGTCCATCAGCTACCTGTGTCATGTTGTGGAAAAAAGTAGAACCACCTTCGGGCACCACTTCCATTTTTAACTGACGTGCAGCTTCTAAAATCTGCTGGCGTTGGTCTCTACGTGGTTGGTTGTATGATTTTACTGAAAATGCACCAACGGCTTTCAGTCTACGCAAGTGCGACAAAGCATCATCTAAACTATTAATGGTTACCTTGAAATCACCATCAGCACCGTAAAGAATAGAACCGGTTGAATACACTCGTGGTCCAACCATTCTTCCTGCTTTCAGCATTTCGCTCTGGCTAAACACCATTTCCGTATTGCTCGAAGGATCGTGAGAAGTTGTTACGCCAAAACTTAAATTGGCCATATATGACCAATCTTGTTGCGGACTGATGCCGTCCGGACTGGTTCTTAAGTGTGCGTGAACGTCTACAATACCTGGCATAATCGTCTTTCCAGTCACATCAAGCACTTTAATATCCGCTGGAATAGGTACTTCATCTACCTTACCAATCGCTTTAATTTTATTGTTTTCTACCAAAATGGTACCTTCTTCAATCACTTGGTCGCCTTTCATTGAAATGATTCTGGCACCTTTTAAGGCTACCAACCCAGTAGGAGCGTCGGCTTTTAGCCTTAAACCAATGGAAAGTCCAACAGTATCGGCTTCTGGTAGTATTTGTGGTGCACCTTCAATGAAAGAAAAAGTATTCTTAATTTCTCTGTTGTAGTATTTTTCACCTAAGGTCCACAGCAATTTCTTGCTGTCGGCACTCCAGTGTAGGTAAGTTCCAGCGTCTTTGGTTACTCTAGCTAATGGAATGGATTTATTGCCAGCCGAAAGGTCTAAAGCGGTTCCAGCGGTAACCATTGGCGTAATGTAGGCGTTAAACAGCTCGGTAAAAGCCATCCATTTACCATCTGGGCTTGGACAAAACTGCGTAGCATATTGCGAAGTGTAATGCGTACGTTCGTTGCCGCCATTCAAATCCACGCTTTTGAAAGCTTTTTTGCCTGCCTCATAGCTTTGATAGAAAATACGACTATCATCGGCATTAAACTGAGGCCTGATACCATTATCTAAAACCAAAGTTTTGGTACCACCATTGGCTGGCATTACGAAAATACCTGTATTTTTTCCATAGGTCAAGCCCAACACTTCATTTCCAACACCTTTTCTAAAAATAATTTTATCGCCTTTGTTAGAATAGCTAGGAGAGTAATAGTACCCTTTTTCATCTGTTAAGCTTACCGTTTTGCCAGTCTTTAAATCGGTGCGTTTAACAGCTCCTTTAAACTCGTCGCTCCAAGTCGTGTAAACCACAAATTTACCATCAGGACTAAATTTAGGTTCAAACTCAAAGTCTAGACCGCTGGTCAGTCTTTCTGGTACACCATTAGGTAATTCCTTTTTATATAAATAGCCAGCAGCATTAAAAACAACTGTTTTGCCATCAGGTGAGGTGGCCAGTTGCCTGATCATTTTAGCGGTGAATTCATTCGTATAAACCTGCTGATCAAAGTGTAATGCCTCTTGTACGGTTTGATTGGTCGTTACTTCAAAAGGAATATCGGTAACGTAAAGATTGTTAAGTTCAACCTGTTTTATTTTTCCTTTGGCATAAAAGATGATTTTTTTGGCATCAGGAGTCCATGCAAAATTTGGATAAACCCCAAAAATAGCCCAAGTTTCCTGTTGATCCTTGGTAAGATCGTCGTAAATTGGGTATTCTTCTCCAGTTTTTAGGTTTTGGATATAAAGCACCGATTTCAATCTCACTCTTTTTACATAAGCCAAAAATTTGCCATCTGGCGATACCTGAGGTCTTACTGAGCCCCCTTGATCGGCAATTAAGTTTGTTAGTTTGCCTGTATTTAAGTCTAATTGACGAATGGCATAAATCAAGCCGTTTGGGTCTTTGCTATATTGAAAAAATGGACCAGGCGAAACATCCTCACTAAAATATAGGTATTTGCCATCTGGCGACACATTCGGTTCACCAGCATCTTGTTGGTCGTTTTTGCGTTTGGTAAGCTGCACGCCATCGCCACCATAAATGCTATACATCCACATTTCACCAGAGCCTAGGGAACGTGATGCGGTAAAGTGCTTACGAGCAATCACATATTCGCTATTGGGCATCCACGTAGCATTATTCAATAGCCTGAACGATTCTTTGGTAATTTGCTTTTTGTTGTCGCCCTGTCTATCCATGATCCAGATATTGTCGGCACCGTTTCTATCGCTCGTAAACGAAATGTATTTACCATTGGGACTAAAACGAGGTTGTACTTCGTAAGCAATACCACCACTTAAAAGTTTAGCAGTGCCGCCCGTAATGGGCATTACGTAGATATCGCCCAATAGGTCGAACACAATTTCCTTACCATCAGGACTCACATCAAGGTTCATCCAAGTGCCTTCGCTGGTCGTGATACTGAAATTTTTGGTAGGGCCTTTGTATTTTTCAATGTCCCATTTTGGAGCTTCCTTCTTATCTTGGGCATATGCTGAAGCCAAGGTGCATAATAATGCAGATGCTAATAAATACTTCTTCATTCTTATTTAGTACTAACAAATATTTAATCCTCGCAATTTAGCTATTTCTTGCCACAGATGCACAGATATGCTCTAGAAACTCTCGAAGCAATTGATACGCTGTAGCGGAATCTCTTTTTTGAAAAACGATGCGGGTTTCATAGTTTTGGGTTTGCCAATTTATGACTGCAACAGAAGTTTTAAAGAAATATTGGGGATTCGATGTTTTTCGTCCGTTGCAGGAAGAAATTATCCAATCGGTCATTAAAAAGCAGGATACTTTAGCTTTACTGCCTACGGGTGGAGGAAAGTCAATCTGTTTCCAGGTGCCTGCAATGATGCAGGATGGCATTTGCATCGTGGTATCACCTTTGGTGGCACTAATGAAAGATCAGGTGGAAAACTTGAAGGCCAAAGGGATAGAAGCTATTGCCATTTACGCGGGAATGGGTAAACGGGAAATTGATATCCTGTTGGACAACTGTATTTACGGCAACATCAAATTCTTATATCTTTCTCCCGAGCGTTTGTTATCTGAGCTGGTGCGTGTGCGCATTTCCTACATGAATGTAAACCTCATCGCTATTGATGAAGCACATTGTATTTCGCAGTGGGGTTATGATTTTCGTCCGCCTTATTTGAAGGTTAAGGAACTGCGTGAAATATTGCCTGATACACCCGTATTGGCCTTAACTGCTACGGCCACACCAGAAGTGAAAACGGATATCATCGAAAAATTAGAATTAAAAGACGCACAGGTTTTCGTGAAGAGTTTCTCTAGGAAAAACCTCAGTTATGTAGTCTTTAACTTGGATGATAAACATAAAAAACTGATAGAGATTTGCAAAAACGTTAAAGGCTGTGGTTTGATTTATGTGAGAAATAGAAGAGAAACCGCCGAAGTAGCGAATTTTCTTCAACGAAACAATATTTCTGCTGATTTTTACCATGCTGGTTTAGAAAAAGATGTAAGATTTCAAAAGCAAGAAGACTGGAAGCAAGACAAAATTAGGGTCATGGTAGCCACTAATGCTTTTGGAATGGGCATTGATAAGCCAAACGTGCGTTTTGTAATCCATTTGGATTTGCCGGAAAGCTTAGAAGCTTATTATCAAGAAGCAGGTAGGGCAGGTAGAGATGAAAAAAGAGCCTTTGCGGTACTGCTGACCAATAAAGCAGACCAAATGATTTTAGAAGCAAAGTATACTGACAGTTTTCCTTCGATAGATGAAATCAAAAAAATATACCACTATTTAGGGAACTATTATCAATTGGCTTATGGAGCAGGCCAGGGGTTAAGTTTTGATTTTGATTTGGCTGATTTCTGTAAACGCTTTAGCGTTGGCGTGATTAAAACTATGGCTGCTTTGAAATTCTTAGAAAGAGATGGTTATTTGGTGCTGTCGGAAAATATCTTTATCCCATCAAGATTGATGTTCGTGGTAGGACATGAGGATGTTTATCGTTTCCAGATTGAAAATGCTGCTTTTGATCCTATTGTAAAAACTATCCAGCGATCATATGGAGGTGCGTTTGACGGCTATGTGAAAATCAACGAAAGCGACTTATCCAACAGACTTCGGATTTCTTATAACGATGTTGTTGTCTATTTGAAGAAATTACATGAATATCAAGTGATTTCCTATTTGCCGCAAACCGACCAGCCACAATTACAGCTGATTACACCACGATTAGATATGCAGCATTTAGATGTAGATGCTAAATTCATTCAGCTCCGTAAGCAAATCCAAAGCACTCAAATTGAAGCTGTTTTGGCGTATGCCTCTAACACCATTTGTAGAAGTGTTCAGTTATTGACTTATTTCGGCGAAAACGGTGCTGAAAAATGTGGCGTTTGCGATGTTTGTTTGGCCGAGAAAAAACAAGAAGACCTAGCTGCGTACCTTGACACCATCGATTTTGAAATCAGTACTTTGTTGCAAGGACAGCATCTTGATTTGGATGAACTAGTCAAAAGCATTCAAACAGGTACCGATAATGATAAAATAGAACGAATTAGAGAACTTTTAGATGCAGGTAAAATTAAAACCGACGGGAAGAAATATTATTTGTAATTACGATTTACGATTTACGATTTACGATTTACGATTTTTCAAGTCTAACAAACCAAACAACTAAAAAACTAAACAACCCAAAAACCAATTAACCAATTTTCCTATCTTAGCCGGTACCATTCAAACTACATGCAAACTAAAAACGACAAAAAAACAATCCGCTCTTGGGCCTTTTTCGATTGGGCCAATTCAGCTTATAATCTTGTAATTACTTCTACCATATTTCCTGCTTATTACACAGCGAGAACTGGAGATAAAGATGATAGTACCATTGATTATGTTCATTTTTTTGGGTACAAAGTTGTCAATTCCGCATTGTATAGCTACGCCATGGCTTTTGCTTTTTTAGTGATTGCGATTTTGATGCCTATTTTATCTTCAATTGCCGACGCTAGAGGAAACAAAAAGATTTTCATGAAAATTTTTGCATATATGGGTGCCACTGCATGTAGTGCATTGTTCTTTTTCGATGGCCTAGATACACTAAATTTCAGTATCATCATGTTTATGTTGGCCGCAATCGGATATTGGGGAAGCCTGGTGTTTTATAACTCTTATCTGCCCGAAATAGTAACTGTAGACCAACAAGACCAAGTAAGCGCAAAAGGTTATATGTTTGGATACATAGGTAGTGTAATCCTTCAGGTCATCTGTTTTGCATTTGTTTTTACGCCTGCTATAGGCGAAGCCATGGGCGCTAAAATATCATTTCTTTTAGTTGGTATATGGTGGATTAGTTTTGCTCAAATTCCTTTTAAATATTTACCAAAAGGTAGCCCTAATTATAAAACTGAAAAGAAAAATATCATGAGCAGTGGTTTTCAGGAGCTTAATAAAGTGTGGAAACAAGTAAAGGAGATGAAATATTTGAAACGCTTCCTGTTTGCCTTCTTTTTCTATTCCATGGGCGTACAAACCGTGATGTTAGTGGCTACACTTTTTGGCGAGAAAATATTGCATTTGCCGACTTCAAAACTTATTGCAACCATCTTAATTTTACAATTGGTGGCTATCCCTGGAGCAATGCTGATGTCTTATTTATCTTCTAAAAAGTTCGGTAACGTGAACGTGCTGATTGGTGTAGTAGTTATTTGGGTAGGCTGTTGCATTTCAGCTTATTTTATCCATACAGAGTTTCAGTTTTATGCCTTGGCTGCAGTAATTGGATTGATTATGGGAGGTATCCAATCTTTATCTCGCTCTACTTACTCTAAATTTTTGCCACAAAATAGCCCTGATCATACTTCTTTCTTTAGCTTTTATGATGTAACAGAGAAAGTTGCGTTGGTTTTTGGGATGTTTAGCTTTGGTTATATCGAAGAGTTAAGCGGGAGTATGCGTAATTCTGTCATTGCATTGGCCCTGTTTTTTGTTTTAGGTTTAGTATTTTTGCTGCTTCTTAAAAAAGTACAACCCAAAGCAGTGGTTGTTGATTAAAAAGTGGAGGCCTGAAGAAAAGCATGAAGATAGAACTGTTTATTCCTTGTTTTGTAGATCAATTATATCCGGAGACGGCATTTAATACCATCAAGATTCTTGAAAAGGCCGGGTGTGAGATAGCCTACAATCCAAAACAAACCTGTTGCGGGCAGCCCGCGTACAATGCAGGATATTGGGAGCAAGCAAAGGAAATAGGCACGAAGTTTCTATCTGATTTTTCGGAGACAAAATATATTGTTGCCCCATCGGCTTCTTGCGTGGGAATGGTGAAAACAGGTTATAACGATTTGTTTACCAACACTATAGTACATAATAAGTGTAGGAGCTTGCAATCTAACATCTTTGAGCTTTCCGATTTTTTGATCAATGTACTCAAGAAAGATTATTTTGGCGCTGAACTAGAAGGAAAAGCTGTTTACCACGATTCGTGCAGTGGTTTGAGGGAATGTAAAATTAAAGCCGAACCTCGTCAGTTGTTATCCAGAGTAATTGGCTTGGAAATGCTCGAAATGAAAGATACTGACATGTGTTGTGGCTTTGGAGGTACTTTCGCTGTAAAATTTGATGCCATATCTTCGGCCATGGCCGAGCAAAAGGTAAATAATGCTTTGGAAATGGATGCTGATTATATCATTTCTACAGACCTTTCTTGCCTGATGCATTTGGATGGTTATATCAAAAAAAATAACCTTTCCATTAAGACTATGCATTTAGCCGATGTACTGGCCAATGGTTGGTTAGAAAGCACTGAATATTAGTTGTTCCGTCTTTTGTAAAACTCTGGTTATAATCGAATAAATTAACCTTTTTTAACACTGCATTACTTTAAAGTGAATTACTTTTGTTTTGCTTATTTTGAATATCCAATCATGAAAAAAATATTTATCGCCTTTTTAGGTGTTTTAGCTTTTACATTAAATGCCCAAGCACAAAAGAAATCTGGAGCAATTCAGTTTGAAAGTGTGATTGACCCTGTAGCCATAGCTGAAGCTAGTGGCAGACAAATTCCAGAGGAAATGAAGGCTCGTATGCCAAAATCTATCAAAGCCAATTACGAATTACTGTACAATGCTACAAACGCTAGTTTTATGCCTGTAACCGAAGTGGAAGATAGCAATAGTGGTGGCGGAGGTAGACCAGGTGGGTTTAGATTTGGCGGTGGTTTTGGCGGAGGGAATAGAGAGTACTATTATACTTTTGCTGATCAAAAGGTGGTAGAAGTTTTTGACATGATGGACACCACTTATGTGATGCCTACTAAACTTGCTGCTACAGCAAACAATCCAATGAATGGTATGGGTGGAAGAAATAACAATCAAAATAATAGCGCCGTACAATTTTTAAATGTTCCCCCAACAGTTGAGGTGGTTAAAACAGAGGAAACCAAGAAAATAGTCAACCTTGATTGCAAAAAAGTAATCATTAGGACTACCCGTAAAGCAAAAGTGCTAGACATGGAGAAAGATGTGGTAGAAGAAACTGTTCTATGGTATACTAACGATTTAGGTTTCAACTTTTCTCCAATGCCAAATTTATGGACAGAAGGAGCTGTTTTAGCCATCGAAATTAAAGGTGGTGGAACTACCGCAAAAAGCATCGAATACAGGGGAGTAAGTAATAAAGATGTAACCGCTCCAAAAAAAGCAGTGGCTATCACACCAGAACAGTATCAAGCCAAAATGGAAGCAATGATGGCTAGGTTTAGGAACAACAATAACCGTCAAGGTGCCACCGGAAGAGTAAACTAAGAAATTCCATTTTATATTTTTTCTGAATGTCTCGGCTGTCGTCGGGACATTTTTTGTGTACGGCCCCGTCATTGCGAGGCACGAAGCAATCTTAATGCAAAGAGTTAACAAGAGAATGCTTCATGCCTCGCAATGACGAAAGAATTCAATCTTTAAATTATCTTCGAAATGGGAGGATTTAAGCAGCATATTTCTTACCTTTGCACAAAATAAAATCACACACGTAGGTGATTTTGCAAATCAATTTTTTTAAACTTTAAATCATAGTTGTAGATGATTAACATTACTTTACCTGATGGCTCTGTTCGTCAGTATGAAAAGGGTACAAACGCCCATCAAATTGCACTCTCAATCTCAGAGGGATTAGCACGAAATGTTTTAGCAGCAGAAGTAAACGGAGAAGTTTGGGACAGTTCGCGTCCAATTGAAGCCGATTCTGCAGTAAAGTTGCTTACTTGGAATGATAGTGAAGGAAAATCTACTTTCTGGCATTCATCAGCGCACTTAATGGCAGAGGCTCTAGAAGCACTTTATCCAGGCACAAAATTCGGTATTGGTCCAGCCATTGAAACTGGTTTTTATTACGATGTAGATTTTGGAGACCGCGAATTTTCTTCTGATGACTTTAAGGCAATTGAAGATAAAATGCTGGAATTGGCCAAGCAGAAAGAAGTTTTCGAGCGTAAAAGTGTAAGCAAAGCCGATGCTATTGAGTATTTCACTGAAAAAGGCGACGAATATAAATTGGATTTAATCGACGGTTTGGAAGACGGAAAAATCACTTTCTATACCCAAGGTAACTTTACCGATTTATGCCGTGGCCCACACATCCCAAATACTAGCTTCATCAAAGCGATTAAGCTGATGAATGTTGCCGGTGCTTACTGGAGAGGTGATGAAACCAAAAAGCAATTGACTCGTATTTACGGAGTTACTTTTCCTAAAGCGAGTGAATTGACGGAATATCTTCATATGATTGAAGAGGCCAAAAAACGTGACCACCGCAAATTAGGTAAGGAGTTGGAATTGTTCACCTTCTCAGAAAAAGTGGGCATGGGTTTACCAATGTGGTTGCCAAAAGGTACAGCATTGCGTGAGCGTTTGGTTCAATTCCTAACTAAAGCGCAGCAGAAATCAGGTTACGAGCAGGTAATTACGCCTCATATTGGCCACAAGAATTTATACATTACTTCTGGTCACTATGAGAAATATGGTAAAGACAGTTTCCAACCCATTAAAACACCTCAAGAAGGAGAGGAGTTTTTCTTAAAACCGATGAACTGCCCTCACCACTGTGAGTTGTATAAATTTAAGCCTCGTTCTTATAAAGATTTGCCAGTTCGTTTTGCCGAATTTGGTACCGTATATCGTTATGAGCAAAGTGGCGAATTACACGGATTAACCCGTGTACGTGGCTTTACTCAAGATGATGCCCACTTGTTCTGTCGTCCAGATCAGGTAAAAGAAGAGTTCAAAAAAGTAATTGATTTAGTACTTTATGTATTTAAATCTTTAGGTTTTGATAGCTATGTAGCTCAGGTTTCTTTACGTGATCCAGAAAATAAAGCGAAGTACATTGGTTCTGATGAAAATTGGAAACTGGCTGAAACTGCAATTATTGAAGCTGCTGAAGAAAAAGGTTTGCCTACCGTAGTTGAATATGGAGAAGCTGCTTTTTATGGACCTAAGTTAGATTTCATGGTTCGTGATGCGCTGGGCAGAAAATGGCAGTTAGGTACTATTCAGGTAGATTATAACCTTCCAGAACGTTTTGAGTTGGAATATACAGGTAGCGATAATCAAAAACACCGTCCAGTAATGATTCACCGAGCGCCTTTTGGGTCAATGGAACGTTTTGTGGCGGTATTGATTGAGCACTGCGGAGGGAACTTCCCATTATGGCTTTCTCCGGAGCAATATATCATTCTTCCTATTTCAGAAAAGTATGAAGAATATGCAAAAAAAGTTTCAGAAGAACTAAATAATTCCGATATTCGCGGTCTGATTGACTTTCGTGATGAAAAGATTGGAAGGAAAATCAGGGATGCTGAGGTTAAAAAACTGCCTTACATGCTTATTATAGGCGAAAAAGAGATGGAGGAAGGAAGAGTTTCAGTTCGCAAGCACGGTGAGGGAGATTTAGGAAGCATGACCTTAGCAGAATTTAGTGCATTAATTAACAAAGAAATAACAGTTTAACAAGGAAAGCATTTGGCATTAGGAAGACCAGGATTTAATAGGGGACCACGTCCACCTTTTAAGAAAAAAGAAGCAGAACATAATATTAACGAGCATATTCGTGCTCAGGAGGTTAGGCTGGCTGGGGATAATGTAGAGCAGGGAATTTATCCTTTGTCAAAAGCATTGGCAATTGCCGATGAGCTAGAGCTTGACTTGGTAGAGATTTCTCCAAACGCAAACCCTCCTGTTTGTCGTATCATGGACTATAGCAAGTTCATGTATGAACAGAAGAAAAAGCAAAAAGAAATCAAAGCTAACGCTAAACAAACTGTTATCAAGGAGATCCGTTTCGGACCTAACACCAACGACCACGACTTTCAATTTAAATTGAAACATGCTATTGGTTTCTTGGAGGCGGGAGAGAAGGTGAGAGCTTACGTACACTTTAAAGGAAGAGCGATTGTTTACAAAGAGCAGGGAGAAATCTTGTTGCTTAAGTTTGCGCAGGCACTAGAAGAAGTGGGCAAAGTTGAATTATTGCCAAAATTGGAGGGTAAACGTATGTTTTTAACCGTAGCTCCAAAAGCAACAGCAAAGAAATAATAAATTATATAAACAAAATCAGGTTATGCCAAAAATGAAAACCAATTCCAGTGCCAAAAAGCGTTTTTCGCTTACTGGAACAGGTAAAATTGCAAGAAAGAAC
>Ga0222427_100306_pt1 | contig 96071 bp, 77 predicted proteins | sample 2B20Ametagenome_FD_182890 | JGI IMG/M metagenome (GOLD analysis project Ga0222427, IMG submission 182890) | Enriched microbial communities from leaf-cutter ant dump, University of Wisconsin, Madison, United States - 2B20A (version 2) | ecosystem: Environmental > Terrestrial > Nest > Insects nest... | reverse complement strand
TCTTCAACTATTTCTTCAGCAAAAACACGATGTTCAGGAAGTGCAACTTGCACTATAAAATCGTTATTATTCATTAATTCTTTAACGAAAAAATATGGTATTCTTGTTAATTGGGTTTTTATTGAGGATCAATTCCTCATGGGTTTAAGTTCCCTAGGGGTATGACTTAAATCCGCGGCGTAAAGAATTGCCGACTTGTAGTGATGTCGAATACGGGTCGTAAACGTTCAATAAAATAACCGTTAGGGGCCATGTTTTTGGCCTCTAAAACAGATAACTTATGGATGATTTGTTTACTCACTTTTTTATAAAATCAATAGTATTGAATTGATTGTGGCGCAAAGGTTTAAATAAAAATTGAGTTGTGCAATAGAATTCGTATTTTTTTACATTTTCTTTAACATTCCTTAATCTTTCAAAACACATAAGAATTAGTAAATTTTCAAGCTTTACTTGTAGCGAAATAAACCAAAGCCACGTAATAAGTTTAGAAATGGCCCATGCGTTTGATTTAACAAAGTTTAACATCGATATAAAACCGATAAAGTCAATATTTGTATATTTGAAATATTTTCGGACAGGCTAAAATTGTCATCAAATCTTTAACATGAATAAATTTTATACAAAACTACCCTTCAAAACGCTATATGTTTTACTTGCAATGGCAGCAATTACACTGATTTCTGCTTGCGGAAAAAACGACACAGAAGTAGTTAACTACGGTTCGCTAAGTGTTTATAATACCTCGCCTACTTCTGCTACCTACGACGCTTATATTAATGGAACCAAAGCAAACGGTGCGGCTTTGCCTTATGCAGGAGGCATCAAATATGCCCGCCTTAACCCTGGCAGTTATGAAGTTAAGTTCAGCGTTGCTGGCGAAACGGCCTCTGTTTATACCAAAAATGGTGTTCCAGTGACAAGTAATGCTTTTTCAACTTTATATTTGGTGGGTACCAGTGGAAATTTTGATGGCTTACTTTTGACCGATGATTTTGCAAATACATCTGTTGAGAAAGCTTACGTACGTTTCATCAACTTATCGCCAGATGCAGCAGCATTGGATTTAGGCATTAAGGATGCAACAACTAATCTTGCTAGCAATAAAGCGTATAAGGCGTACAGTGGATTTGTGGCCGTGGACCCTGGTGCAAAAGTGCTAGAAATAAAAAATGCTTCTTCTACAACGGTAAAAGCTACGTTTGATAGGACTCTTGTGAAAGGTACTTTTTACACCGTAATTGCTGGTGGAAAAGTTACTCCCGACGCTAATGAAAGAGCCTTTAACGGACAAATTATCGTACACCAATAACTATCTGCCAAACCTAAAGAAATAAGCCAGTGGATCTATTTCATTTTGTAACATCCCGGCAATGATTTCGGCACCAATTACCGAAAACGTAATACCATTCCCTCCAAATCCCAAGCAAAAGTAAGTGTTTGGGAATTTGGAATGTGGTCCGATATAGGGCAATCCATCTTTGGTTTCACCAAAAGTACCACACCAGGCAAAATCTGTAATAAAATCAATATGGGGCATTAATTGCTTAATGGTTTTTAACAATTTTTTCTCTTTTCTATCTAATAGGGCATCACGCAATAAGGGATTTTTAAAATTCTCGTCTTCACCGCCAACCAAAAGTCGGTGGTCTCCTGTACTCCGCATATACAGATACGGGCTGTCGGTATTCCAAAAAAGCGTATCGTAAATAGGAGAGGTAGCTTCATCCATTCGCTCGCTGACAATAGCATAAGTACTCTTCAAATTCACAATTTTTTCAGGAATAATTTTTACACTTTCATATCCAGTGCAATAAATGATTTTTTTTGCTCTAATTTTTGCTTCGGTATCCATTTCTACAAGAACTTCATCTTTCAGGTATTTAACTTTCTTTAATTCGGTTTTGTCAAAAACTTCTAGCCCGCGTTTCTGATTAAAAGATAGCAGTTCGTGGGTTAACCTAAAGGCATCTATACTAGCGCCGTCGGCTGATAAAATCCCGCCTTCAGATCGCAAACCATATTCGGATTGGATTTGTTTTTTATCCAACCATTGCACCTCAAATCCAGCTTTCAATCTTTTTTCAAACTCAAGCTGCAACCATTTTGCGTCCTTTCCTGTGCCCGCAAAGTAAAGTGACTTTTTAGGGTTAAATCCTGAATCAGATTTGATCTTGTCCGAAATCTTTTTTAGTTTCCAAATAGAATCCAAACAAGCCTTATAGCTGGATACTGCGCCAACTTCTCCTATCTCCTTTTCCAATTGATATAAAGGGACATCAATTTCATATTGCAACATAGAAGTTGTTGCGGAAGTACTTCCATTGGCAACTTCCCGCTTGTCGATGACCACCGTCTTGAAACCTGCATCTACACAGGCATCTGCCATTAAGGCTCCCGTAATACCTGCGCCAACAATTAAAACATCGCAAGTAATGTCTTTTCTTAGAGAGGGATAAGCGTTTAAGATTCCGTTACTGACCAGCCAGTAGGGCTCATTAGATCTGATGTCCATAAAGATGTTTTTGGATATAACAGTTTCGTTAGCTATAAGTTTTAGAGCACCTACAATTCCAAAATTCTTTTGCAATTAAAAACTTACGTTCTATATTTGCCATAATTTATAATTAATCTAAATAAAAATTAAGTGCCGCCATTAAACAACCCAAAAATTTTTCAACGCTAGTTTGGCAGTTTAATCCGTAACCATCGCAACATTATAAAAACAACATACTCAACTCGCAATGAAAAAAAACAACAAAAGTCTCCTTACCGTCTTACTGCTCTTATTCCATTTTGTAGCATTGGCTCAAAATGGAACTATTAAAGGTCGTATTACCTCGGTTGATGGAAAACCCGCCGCTTATGTAAGCGTGGGGTTAAAAAATAAACCTCAAAATACTGCCACCAATGATGATGGAACTTATACGCTCAACAAAATCAAAGCTGGAAATTATGTATTGAGGATAAGTGCTATAGGTATCTCTACCCAAGAAAAAAACATTACCCTTACTGATGGACAAACGCTCGAACTCAACTTTGTGCTTTCAGAAAATAGTCAGGTTCTAAAAGAAGTATCAATCCAAGCGAAGAAAAACGGCTATAAAATCAGCACACCAGACAACAGCTCGAGATTAAACGAGCCTCTATTGGAAGCTGCTCAGAACATTCAAAGTGTTAGTGGACAAACCATTAAAGATCAACAAATCATTAGCATGAGCGACGGCCTCATTAGAAACGTAAGTGGGGCCGTACGTTTAGAACACTGGGGCGATATGTACACCAACATTCAAATGCGTGGCTCACAAATACAAGCCATGCGCAACGGCTTCAATGTAGTTTCTTCTTACTGGGGCCCGCTAACAGAAGATATGAGCATTGTAGACCACATTGAATTCATCAAAGGTCCTGCCGGATTTTTAATGGGTAGTGGTGATCCCAGCGGCATGTACAACGTGGTAACCAAAAAACCTACAGGAATCAATAAGGGCGAAGTGTCCTTCTCTTTAGGCAGCTATGATTTCTATCGAACTGCAATTGACTTGGACAGGAAACTAACTGATGACGGCAAACTGCTTTTCAGATTAAATGCCGCTGCACAGCAAAAGGCTTCTTTTAGACCCTACGAACACAATGACCGTTATACCATTGCTCCAGTTTTAAGCTATCAATTCACTCCGAAAACCAAAGCTACGATAGAATACAACCTACAAAGAGCCCAAATGAGCGAAGTAGGTTCGTACTATATTTTTTCTACCGAAGGTTATGCTAGCTTACCTAGAAATTTTACGCTTACCCAACCAGGCGTAACCCCTACCGCTATTAATGACCATAGCCTTTTCCTGAACCTAGTGCATCAATTTAATGATAAATGGAAGCTTACCGCACAAGGAGCCTACTTTAAATACTTGCAAGAAGGAACCAGTTCGTGGCCGGCCTTTGTTTATCCCAATGGAGATATCATCAGAAATGTAGGAATTTGGGATGCTGAAAGTACTATGAAACTAGGCCAGTTATTCTTAAATGGTGAAGCTAATACTGGAGGAATCAGACATCGGATACTTATTGGCCTTGATGGTGGTAAAAAAGATTATATGGCTGATTGGGGCCAATCTCATGATTTGGATCTGGCCTCTTCTCCTTTCAATGTTTACCGACCCAACTATGGTTTCCCCACCAACGGGCTTCCAAATTTTGATAGGATTACCAGCCTAGCTGAAAGAGCAAAAGCAGCAGGTGGTTTAATGGGGCAAAAATATCTTAGTGCTTATGTGCAAGATGAATTAGGCTTTTTCGCCAATAGGTTACGCATAACCTTGGCCGCACGCTATGCCTACCTAAGTCAGTATGCATGGGGTGGCGATTCTGATAAGGCCAAACGCGTTACGCCTCGTTTAGGCTTAAGTTATTCGATCACTAATAACATGGCGGTTTATGCCGTTTATGACCAAGCTTTTATCCCACAATCAGGAATTATCAGAGATGGGAGCAGTGTAAAACCTATTACGGGCTCGAACATGGAAGTAGGTTTCAAGAAAGATTGGGCTGATGGAAAATGGAATACCACCATTGCCGCTTACAGAATTACCAAACAAAATGAACTTGCTGGAGATCCAGACAATAAGGCTGGAGAGAATTATAGCATTGTTGTAGGTGAGAAACGTGCAGAAGGTATTGAATTTGATTTAAAGGGTGAAGTTGCCAAAGGCTTGATTTTGATAGCCAACTATGCCTATACTGATGGAAAGGTTACTGCTTCTACCATGAATAGTCCAATTACTGTTGGAGATGCTGTACCAGGATTTGCCAAACATACCAGTAATGCTTGGTTAAGTTACACTTGGCAATCGGGATGGCTTAAAGGCAGTGGAATTAATGCTGGTTTTACCCATTTGGCTGGCCGTGCGGTACAAAACTATAGCAGGACTAACCCAGAACAAAACATACCTAATTATTTTAAGGTAGATGCAGGTTTATTCTGGGAAAGAGGTCCTGTTAAAATAGCCGGTAATGTATTTAACCTATTAGACAAGTACCTATATAACGGTTCTTACTATACCAACTATTTTAATGCGCCAACTTACGACCAGGGCACCTACTCTTGGCAAGCCGAAGCTCCTCGTAACTATCGTTTCAGTATTGCTTACAAATTTTAATGATGAAAACAGCTACATTCAAAATTTTAATCTCGGCAATTTCAATATTTGCCATTGCTTTCCCTGCTTTAGCACAACAAGCTGGCACAATAAAGGGTAAAATTACTTCTACAGATAACCACCCCGTATCCAATATAAGCATAGGACTTAAAAACAGGCCCGAAAACACCTCCACAAAAGACGATGGCTCTTATATCCTAACGAAAATAAAAGCCGGCGCTTACATTTTAAGGGTAAGCGGTGTGGGTATTTCTACACAAGAAAAAAATGTTTCTATTTCGGAGGGGCAAACAATAGAGATCGACTTTAAACTTATAGAAACAAATGAAGTTTTACAGGAAGTAATCATTTCTTCAAGAAACAAAAACAAGGAGCGAAGTTCTATTGCAAAAATACCCTTAAAAAACTTGGAAAATCCTCAAGTTTATTCTTCGGTATCTGCAGATTTAATCAAAGAACAAGGTATCGTTAACTATGATGATGCCTTAAGAAATGTTCCAGGTATTTCTAGAACCTGGGAATCAACAGGTCGGGGTGGTGACGGCGCTTCTTATTTTGCGTTACGTGGTTTCGAAGCCCAAACTAGTGTCATCAATGGCCTTCCAGGACTAACCAGTGGCAACCTAAACCCTGCAAATGTTCAGGAAATCCAGGTCATCAAAGGGCCATCGGCTACATTATTTGGTGGTGGCTTCTACGCCTACGGCGGATTTATAAATACCATCACCAAAAAACCTTATTACAATTTTGGCGGGGAGGTTGCTTATAACATTGGAAGCTTTGGTTTACACCGCATTACAGCCGATGTCAATACACCTTTAAGTAAGACAGAAAAAATTGCGTTACGCTTAAACGCGGCATGGCATAAAGAAGATAGTTTTCAAGATGCTGGTTTTAGGAAAGCGCTATACATAGCGCCTACTTTAGCTTATCAAGTAAGTGGCAGGCTTTCCTTCAACATTATGGCCGAAATTTTAGAAGAAAAAAGAGCAGTGGCTCCCATCTTCTTTAATTCGGACAGAAGTAGCCCGTTAGATTTTAGGAATATTGATGAACTGAACCTCAACTATAACTTGTCCTTCACCAATAACGATCTTACCATTAAAAATCCAAGAAGGAATCTACAAGCAGTAGGTGTTTATAAGATCAATGAGCAATGGACTTCCCAAACAGCGATATCATTAGGCAGCACAAAGTCTGATGGTCTTTATACCTACATTTGGGATGATGCCGCTGGCGACAATATATTTCAACAATATTTTAATCGACAAGATCAAACCACCAAGACCATCGATATCCAACAGAACTTTAATGGCGACTTTAAAATCGGCAATTTAAGGAACAGGTTGTTGGTTGGCTTAGACTACTTCCGCAGAAAAGTAGAAAGCGCAGGGTCTGGTTGGGCAACGGCAAGAAACGTTACCCCACAGGGCGAGTACTACGACGCTGCTACTGGAGCACCTATTCCTGCCAATCAGTTAACCAAAGCTTATGTTGATCAAATACTTGCCGCAGCCACAGCTCCTGATCCTACTGAAATTGTAAATAGCTCCGCCAGTGCCTACGCTTCAAACGTATTGAACTTAAGTTCTTCTTTTTTGGTAATGGCTAGCTTAAGGGCTGATTATTTTGATTCAAAAGGAGAAGTTAACAACACTGAGGACGATTATAACCAATTTGTACTCTCTCCAAAGTTTGGTTTAATCTACCAGCCTATTCCAGACAAGGTTTCCATTTTTGCCAACTATATGAACGCTTTTTTTAATGTAGCACCACAAGAGGTATTCGACAACAATAAGGTGAGTTTAGGGGTAAAATCCTTCAAACCAGAAAGAGCAAACCAATGGGAACTAGGTGCTAAGTTAAACCTACTTTCTAATAAATTATTCGCTACGCTGTCCTACTATGATATTAAAGTGGCCAACAGAGTTTATTTTACAGCTACTAGCCCAGTACAAGGTGGTAAAACAGGGAGCAAAGGATTTGAGGTAGAAATTAGCGCCAATCCTTTGGCCAATCTTAGCTTAATTGGCGGATTTAGCCATGGCAAAATTCAGGTTTTGACGGGAAATTCGGGCCTTCCGAACGATTTTTATAACCAAGTGGGTAGTGCTCCAGGCGGACAAGGCCCTCAAACCTTAGCAAACTTTTGGGCAAACTACAAATTCTCCAATGGGACCTTAAAAGGATTGGGTATTGGTCTTGGCGGAAATTATGCAGGGGTTTACAAAGTAATTGACAATAGCATCACGGGCGTATTTAAAATTCCAAGCTATGCTCTTTTAAATGCAAGCCTATCATATGACACAAAGTATTTCAGAGTTTCATGTACCGCAAATAACATCACCAACGAAGAATACTACATCGGATACTGGTCCGTGAATCCTCAAAAACCTAGAAATTTTGTATCAAGTGTTTCCTATAAATTCTAAAACAATGAAAAAGATCTTAACCCTATTATTATTTGTAGCCATCGCAGCTACTAGCTACGGACACGCTTTGTGGATTGAAACGGCCACCAATGGCAAAAAAGGTATCGCACAAAAAGTAAAAGTTTTCTTTGGCGAATATGGTTCAAAGGAAATCGATTCGGCTGCAAAATGGTACAGCAACCTGAAAGAATTTAAATTAGTACTTACCTCGCCAAATGGCAGCAAGCAGGAGTTAAAAACAAAGGCTGGTGTATTTCATTACGAAGCAGATTTCACCCCCACTCAAGATGGACAATACACGCTATCAATTGTTCACCATGTAAAGGACCTTTATGAAAATGCCAAAATTGATTATTATGCCTTAGCTAATATTTTTGTAGGTAAAGCTGCGTTAAACAACCAGTTAGGAAAAAACGTAACTTTAAGCATAGTACCTAACCAAGCTACTTTTGCTGCAGGTAAAGAAAGCTCTCATTTGGTAGAATTGGACCAAGCTACTTTTAAAAGCCAAAAAATTACCGTGGTTGGTCCTGATAAAAAAAGTGAAACCATAGAAACCAACAGCGATGGCTTGTTGACCTTCACCCCAAAGCAAAAGGGCACCTATTTCTTAGAAGCCTTTCATGAGGAAAAAAAATCAGGGAACCAGGGAGGTAAAAATTACGATAAGATCTGGCACGTAGTCACCTACACTCGCCAAGCGCTCTAAAACTAAAAATACGAATAGCTAAACCAGCCATGTTTAACGTGGTTGGTTTATTTTGTTATTAAAGATGACTTCAAGCAAAACAAAAACTAAGAAATCCAGAAAGTCCATTTTCCGCCGAATTAGTGACTGGCTACATCTATGGTTGGGTATGGGTGCAGGGGTAATGGTGGTTTTTATTGCCCTAACGGGATGTATTTATGTATTCCAAGTAGAAATCACCAATTTAATTTACGGTAAGCAACTTTATGTTGAAGTGCCTAATCCTGCGAAAACACTTCCCTTAAGCGTACTGAAAAATAAGGCCCAAAAAGCGCTAGGAAATCAACCGATCAGTTTCATTTCTACCTATCCCAATCCCGAAAAAACTTGGGAATTTGGCACCTATAAAGGCGGAGATCCTAACGCATTTTGGTATTTCGATGCATTAGATTACTACGATAATGCCCACGTAAACCCTTACACTGGTGAGGTCACCAAAATCACGCATTATAAGTACGAGTTTTTCAACGTGGTAAAAATGTTGCACTGGAGCCTGTTAATCAACCACCCCGTTGGTCAGCAAATTATCGGTTGGTCTACCATTATTTTTGTAGTGTTGCTAATTACTGGAATGATACACTGGTGGCCTAAAAACCTTAAGAAATCTAACTTCGATAAAAGCTTTAAAGTAAAATGGGGAGCTAAATTTAAACGGCTCAACTACGACCTACATAATGTTCCGGGATTTTATGCCCTGCTCATTTCACTTACTTTGGCCTTAACGGGTTTGGTATGGGCTTTTCAATGGTTCCAAGGGACTGTTTATGCGGTGGCTTCTTTAAGTGTTACTCCGCCAGAGGTAAAAACTTTCAAATCGGACACCCTGCAGCTCGCTTCCAAAAATGGTATGGATATCGCCTTTGAAAAAGCGAAAGCACTTTATCCATCCGCCAAGAAGATTGCCGTTGGTCCAGCGTCAACCACCGACGGAGTGATTTACGCTTATGCCTACAAAGGCGAAGAAACTTATTATGACTCCAACGACATGCAGTTTGACCAATACAGCGGTAAACTTTTGGATAACCGTAGCTATAAGGCTAAAAATGCAGGCGAAAGGCTGATAGGTATGAACTACGACATCCATGTGGGGGCAATATTAGGTTTGCCAGGAAAAATCATGGCTTTTTGTGCCAGTTTAATTGCCGCCACTTTGCCCATTACTGGGTTTATCATTTGGTGGGGGCGAAGGAAAAAGTCAAAGGGTTAAACTTCGCTTCTCCTCTTTAAAACTTTGTCAATCTTCTAAATCGTTTATTAGAAGATTGACAAAGTTGCCCTCTCTACCTCTTCTTATTTAGAATAATTAAAAATAATTTGCTTATCAGGATTATTGATTGTTAATTTGCATCTGTTTAGAACAGTTCTAAACAATATTATAAATATAAGAATATGAAGAAAATACAACTACTAGCAGCCCTATTACTAAGTAGCACTTTCGCTTTTGCTCAAAACAAGTTAGAGCAAGATCGTAATGCCATCAAATCGTTGGCAGGCTTTTATAAGGTAACTTTCAATTATGCGGAAACTTTTTCTCCTGATGATGATTACAAATTCCACGACAGACATCGTTCATCGGCTAAGGAAATCGCCATTATTTTAGAAGACTCTCCTAAAAAAATTGTGATCCAACATCTTTTGGTCATGAGAGGCGATAGCATGATCATTAAACACTGGCGTGAAGACTGGACTTATGAAGATCCAAAAATCTTAGCTTTTGATAAAGAAGATACCTGGAAAAACGTAACGTTAAAACCAGAGGAATATAAAGGTAAATGGACCCAAAAAGTTTATCAGGTAGATGATAGCCCACGTTACCAAGCCATTGGCAGTTGGGTACATGTAGATGGTAGATCACAATGGTTGAGCTACTCTGATTCGCCTCTACCACGTCGTGAGCATACCGAACGTAACGATTATAATGTATTGAACCGCCGTAACTTTGTGTACATTACTCCTACGGGATGGATGTTTGAGCAAGACAACAAGAAATTTGTGCGTACACCGGGTACAAAAGATAAATTGATTGCACAAGAAAAAGGTTTGGAGGAGTTTGTAAAAACAGATCCTAAATCATTTGGCTATGCGCAAGAGTGGTGGAAAAAGAACGAAGGTTTCTGGAAAGATGCCCGTGACATTTGGGACAATGTATTTGCCAACAATGGTACCATTAAATTAGCGCCAAAAGTAGACAACAAATTGCTTTACGAAAAATTCTTTGCAGCTAATGCCCAATCTGTAAAAGAAAATTGGACTTCCTCTAAAAACAAGGAAGAGATTACCAAAATTATCAATGCTTATTTAGTGAAAGGATAATTCCTTTTTCAAATAGTCTAAAATGCTTTGTGCGTACAAATTTATATCTTGTAGCACAAAGCATTTTTGTTATGTCTCGCATTTTACTCTTCGCTATTCTTAGTTTTTGGCATTTCCATTCTTTTGCACAAGACATCGGCTATGCCCGGAAAACGATCAACACATTGACTTCAAAAAAATATTGGGGGCGTGGTTATACTAACCATGGAATGTCCAAAGCAGCAGATTTTATTGAAAGTGAGTTTAAGAAATCAGGGCTTTCACCTCTGAACGGCAGCAGTTTTAAACAGTATTTTTCCTTCCCTGTAAATACCTTTCCGGGCAATATGATGCTCAAATTAAATGGTAAAACATTAACACCTAGTAAAGATTTTATTGTACATCAAGCAAGCAAAGGGGTTGTAGCCAGTGATAGCTTGATCCTAAAGGATAGTACAACCTATCTAAGCAAGCGTGGAAACATTGTCCTTAGTTTGCAACCTAAACTTACTTGGTCGGTTTCGCAGAAAGTGCTTGATTATACTATTGTAGAAGTTAATAAAAGTGCTATTTCCTTTCAACCTTCTCAAATAGACATAGCCATTACAAACGAGCTGGTTCCAAATTTCACCGCAGCTAATGTAACGGCTATGGTTAAAGGGACTGTAAAGCCAGATTCGATATTGGTATTTACCGCTCATTACGATCACTTGGGAGGCATGGGTTCAAAAACCTACTTTCCTGGTGCCAACGACAATGCCAGTGGTGTGGCCATGTTGTTGGATTTGGCTAAATATTATGCTACTCACCCACCAAAATATAGCATCGCTTTTATTTGCTTTGCTGCCGAAGAAGCCGGTTTGTTAGGTTCGAAATATTTTACCGAAAACCCTTTGATTCCACTCCAAAACATTCGCTTTTTATGGAATTTAGATTTGGTGGGCACTGGCGAAACGGGTGCAACGGTGGTTAACGCTACGGTTCATCCACAGGAGTTCGCCTTATTAAACAAGATCAACAACGAGAAGCAATTACTGCCCAAAATAAATTCTAGAGGCAAAGCCGCTAATAGTGATCACTATTTCTTTACTGAAAAGGGTGTTCCTGCTTTTTTCCTCTATACACAGGGAGGTATTACAGCTTATCATGATGTTGACGACCAGTCGGATACATTGCCATTAACAGCCTATGAAAATCTGTTTAAATTGTTTGTTGATTTTAATACGACTGTGATTGATCGACGATAACTTTAGCTAACCAAACTTGGAATCGAATTAGAGCCTCTAATCTTTGTGAAGCATACAGGCCCCGACTTGTTTTCTTAAACTAGTTTAAGTATTTTGAACCTTGCTGTTCCTACTTTTACCTTTATTAATTTTTGCTATGGAACGTCAAACCAACGGTTACTCTCAACTATTCCTAAGGCTTGCACTGGGCATTGCCTTATTATCGGCAGTAGCAGACAGGCTAGGTTTTTGGCCTGCATCATATTCGGCTTGGGGCAACATGGAAACCTTTATAGCTTATACAGGCAAAATCACTTCTTTTTTACCTAGTGGTTTAACAACTATCAACGCTTATTTAGCAACTTTTGCTGAAATTGTTTTAGGTATATTGCTGGTCGTAGGCTTTAAGACCCGTTGGGTAGCCACCTTAACAGGTTTAATGTTAATGGCGTTTGCCATCTCCATGAGCTCAACCTTGGGTATTAAAGCTCCTTTTGACTATTCTGTTTGGGTGGGTAGCGCTGGAGCCTTCTTATTGGCGAGCCAAGCTTCTTTTCGCTTTAGTGTAGACGAGCTGATAGCGAGGAAGCGCGAATAAAAGAATGGTTGTGTTTGTGAAAGCGGTATTAGGAAAGTTGCTGCTGATTGCAGGAACAAACCATAAGGCCTAGAAAAGTCCCCCGTTAGCGGCAACTTTTTATATAAATTCTGAAAGGAGCTTATTCTTTCTTTTTCCTTGCTTCTTTAATCAGCACGTAAAGGATGAATATCAAGGTGCCTAAATAAACAATCCCCAATGCTGGTTTTTCAAGCTTAAAGGTTTGAAAATCGATTTGCTTAAATAACGCTACGCCAATCACAATAGCAGCTATACTCAGTGCAAAGGTAGGGGCTTTTCTATTTTCCATGTTTTGTAATGTTTGATTTTGCGATGGCAATAATACTAAAAAAGCACCAACCATTTACTGATTGACGCTTTTAAAAGTAGCCCCGAGCAGAATCGAACTGCTATCTAAAGTTTAGGAAACTTCTATTCTATCCGTTGAACTACAGGGCCGAGTTACAGGCGCAAATATATAAAATTATCCAACGCTCAAATACTTTGATTTTGTATTTCGATGTGCTTAAGATCACCCGACCCTTCCATCTCATAAATCTGAAGGCCAAAGTAAGGCGCCGCAGCAATAATATGGTCAAAAATATCAGCCATAATATGTTCGTATTCGGCCCAGATAATGGTATTGGCAAACACATAGATTTCAATAGGTAACCCGTGTTGCGTAGGTGCTAGCTGTCGCACCATAATATTCATTTTTTTATTGGTGCCCGAGTGGTTAGAGATATAGTTATCAATATATTTCCTGAACAGACCTGCATTAGTGAGATTCCTGCCATTAATCAACAAGCTCTTATCTGCATTGGTGCGCTGGTTATGCTTCTCAATATCTCTTTGTCGATGTTGGATATAAGCCGTCAGCAATTGAATCTGTTCAAATTTGGGCAGTTCATCTTCTTTGATGAAACGAATGCTCGATTGTTTGATGTTAATAGCTCTTTTAATACGCCGCCCTCCCGATTGCCGCATGCCTCGCCAGTTTTGGAAAGAATCGGAGATGAGAGAATATGTGGGAATAGTAGTGATGGTTTTATCGAAGTTCTGCACCTTTACCGTCGTGAGGTTAATTTCTAGAATATCGCCATCGGCTCCGTACTTGGGCATGGTGATCCAGTCCCCAATACGCACAATATCGTTGGTGGTTACCTGTATGCTGGCCACAAAACCCATAATGGTATCTTTAAACATGAGCAACAACACCGCAGAGATGGCCCCCATTGCCGTGAAAAATGCCACAGGTGATTTGCCCGTTAAATTAGAAAACAGGACCACTGTGCCCATCAAATACAATAAAATGCGTATGACTTGCAGATAGCTATCAATGGGTTTTCCTCTAAAGCCTGACCTTTCTTTCAGCAAATCTCCACCAGCCTTAATGAAAGCCATGAGTACCCATACGATGACCAACACCAAATAGATATCGCAAAAACCCAATATCAACTTATTGATTTGTGGATAATCATGAAACACTACCGGAATAGCGACATAAATAGCCAACAAAGGGGTAATTAAAGATAGGTAATGAGGAGCTTTATTTTCTAACAGAAATTTAAAGAAGGGAATATCCGTTTTGCGGATGGTTTGGATAACGATCAAACGGAGGATACGTCTTACCACATAATAAATCCCGTAGGTAATGCCCAATGCAACCAATAGCAGCACCAAGGTATTGATAATGGCTGCCGCATTAGGCGATAAGCCTATCCTTTCAAAAAAAGATAGACTTAAACGACTGAAATTTCGCAAGTGATTGTTTAATTCCATATCGCCACAATATAGTGCTTTTGCGAATAACTAGCGAACGGTTCCGCCGTTATTTACGCTTTGCGTAGGGCTTACAAAGCTCAATTTACCGTTGGTATCCTCTGCCATTAAAATCATCCCTTGGGAGACAATACCTTTGATTTCCCTTGGAGCTAAGTTGGCCAATAAGCTCACCTGCTGCCCAATAATTTCAGTAGGGTTGTAATGTTCTGCAATGCCCGAAACCACGGTACGTTGATCCAGCCCAGTATCTAAAGTGAGCTTTAACAATTTTTTAGTTTTCTCTACCTTTTCTGCAGCTATAATGGTAGCCACACGAATATCCATGGTACCAAACTGCTCAAAAGTAACATTTTCTTTGGCTGGCACAATAGTGGCATTTGCGGCTTCATTTTGTGCTTTACTATTATTCAGCTTGTCAATCTGCGCTTGTACTTCGGCATCTTCAATCTTCGCGAACAACAAAATTGGCTCATTTAGTTCATGTCCGCGTTTTAATAGGTTTACAGAACCCGCGTCTTCCCAACTATGGCCGCCATAGTTCAACATTTTCTGCAGTTTATCTGCCGTGAATGGCAAGAACGGTTCAATCAGGATTTCGAGGTTGGCCGCAATTTGCAAAGCAATGTTCAAGATAGTGCGTACACGATCCTCATCGGTTTTGATCAGCTTCCAAGGTTCTGTATCCGCAAGGTATTTATTTCCCAATCGGGCTACATTCATTACCTCGGACAAAGCCTCTCTGAAACGATAGTTTTCTATAGAGGCACTGATTTTTGCCGGATAAGCTTTTAGTTCCTCTATTACCGCATTGTCGATATCGGTAAGTTCCATGCAAGTAGGCACCTTACCATCAAAATACTTGTGGGTAAGTACGGTTACACGGTTAACAAAGTTGCCTAAAATAGCCACTAGTTCGTTGTTATTCCTGGCCTGAAAATCTTTCCAGGTAAAGTCGTTATCTTTGGTTTCAGGAGCAGTGGCAGTCAATACATAGCGTAAAATGTCCTGCTTATCCTTAAACTCTTCCAAATATTCGTTTAACCAAACGGCCCAGTTTTTAGAGGTCGATATTTTTTGTCCTTCCAAGTTTAGGAACTCATTGGCAGGTACGTTATCGGCCAAAATAAAATCGCCATGCGCCATTAACATCGCTGGGAAAATGATACAATGAAAAACAATATTATCCTTTCCAATAAAGTGCACTAATTTGGCATCCTTATCTTTCCAATATTCCTCGTATTCAAAGTTATCTACTTTGTTTTGGTCGATATAATATTCTTCTGCCTTAGGGTTCCAAATACCCAATTTTGCATAATTAGCCAGTTCCTTGGTAGCCGAAATATAGCCAATAGGTGCATCAAACCACACGTAAAGCACTTTGCCATCGGCACCTTTTACTGGAACTTTTACGCCCCAATCCAAATCTCTGGTCATGGCACGTGGCTGCAAACCTGCATTTAACCAGCTTTGGCATTGTCCATATACGTTTGGTCGCCATTCTTTATGACTTTCTATATAAGTTCTTAATCGTTCCTCGTATTTATCCAATGGCAAAAACCAGTTCTTGGTTTCTCTCATTACCGGAGGTTCACCAGACAAAGTCGATTTTGGATTGATGAGGTCGGTAGCGTTTAAGGTACTGCCGCAGCTCTCGCATTGGTCGCCATAAGCATTTTCGTTACCACATTTTGGGCAGGTGCCTGTAATGTATCTATCCGCCAAAAAGCTTTGTGCCTTTTCGTCGTAATATTGCTCGGTAACTTCCTCGGTAAATACCCCATCATTATATAGTTTTTCAAAGAAATCTTCAGCCGTTTGGTGATGGGTTAAGGATGAGGTGCGGTGATAAATATCAAATGAAATCCCAAAATCTTTAAAAGAATCGCCAATGATTTTATGGTATTTATCTACGACCTGTTGTGGTGTGATGCCTTCCTTTTTTGCTTTTAGGGTAATGGGCACGCCATTTTCATCAGATCCGCAAATGAATTTTACGTCTCTTTTGTTCGACCTCAGATAGCGTACATAGGTATCGGCAGGTAAATAAACTCCGGCTAAGTGACCAATATGTACTGGGCCATTGGTGTAAGGCAAGGCTGCCGTTACGGTATATCTTTTAAATTTACTGTTATCCAAAACTATTTATTTATTTATCTTGGCAAAGATATTGTTTTCAAAATGATTAAGCAGCCACCGTATTTAAAAAAAGGAGATAAAATAGCAATCGTTTGCCCCGCAAAGAAGCTCCCAAAGCCTATTGACAAGGGGATTGAGATTTTACAAAGCTGGGGACTAGAAGTGGTACTTGGCAAAACTGTAACGGCTTCGCACCACCAGTTTTCGGGAACCGATGAATTAAGAACCCAAGATATACAGCAATTTTTAGATGATTCTTCTATTAAAGCCATTATTGCTGGCCGTGGGGGCTATGGTACCATCCGTATTATTGATGAACTGGATTTTACCACTTTTAACGAAAATCCTAAATGGCTAGTGGGCTTTAGCGACATCACCATTTTACTTTCCCACGCCTTAGCAGAGCTGCATACGCAAAGCATACATGGACAAATGCCTTATACTTTTGAAGAGAGTACGCCTGCCGCTTTGGAAAGCTTGAGAAAGGCTTTGTTTGGAGAGAATGACACTTATACTTACCAAAGCGAAGTAAAGGGCAGAGATGGGCAAATTGACGGTCAATTGGTAGGCGGAAACCTTACCCTGCTCTTAGCCGTGGAAGGTTCGATATCTGAAATGGATTACGAGGATCGGATATTGTTTATCGAGGATGTAGGCGAGCATGAATATTCGATAGATCGGATGATGCGCACGCTGAAAAGGAAAGGTAAGCTTGCCAAGTTAAAAGGACTTGTAGTAGGTGCTTTTAATGAGCTTGGCGAAGAGAGCATTTACTTTGGACAAACGCCTGAACAGGTCATTTGGGAGCTGGTTAAAGAATATGATTACCCGGTTTGTTTTGGTTTCCCTTCGGGCCACATTGCCGACAATAGAGCAATGGTGCTAGGCAAATCTGTATCTTTGTCGGTAGCGAACAATAACATTGAACTAAAATACTTATAACATGGCCATTTTCGACAATCTAGGAAAATATCGCAATACAGGTTTATTGATCTTAAGAATTGGCTTGGGCACCATGATGATGTTCCATGGCCTACCTAAAATTATGAATGGACCTGATACATGGGCTGCCATTGGCGGCAGTATGAAAGTAATAGGCATTAATTTCGTCCCCGCATTTTGGGGTTTGATGGCAGCGCTATCTGAAGGAATGGGTGGTTTTCTTTTACTGCTCGGGCTTTTCTTTCGCCCGGTAAATATGTTGTTAACTTTTACCATGCTTATTGCCGCACTTGTCCATATCAACAAAGGCGAAGGCATTATGGGCGCTTCACACGCCATTGAGTTAGGCATTGTATTTTTTAGCCTGATTTTTATTGGACCGGGCAAGTATAGTGTGGATAAGAAGTAGATAAAACTACTAAAAAAGCAAGAAGCCAGCTATACTACAGCTGGCTTCTTGCTTTTTTAGTAAAAACGAATTAATTCGCTATTGCCGGACTACCGGCAGCTGGTTCATTATAGCTAAACTCTGATACTGGAACATCCCAATAATCAAGATAGTTATAATCAATCCAGCAAGCTAATGGAGTAAAGCCTCCAGCTGGCGTGATTTTTAAAACAGAGTTTGGTACCAATACAATAGCACCATTCCTGCCCTTGCCTTTTTCAGTAATGCCCCAACGTCTCGCATCATAAAATGCTAGCCCTTGTAATATAAGACCAACCCTACGTTCTTTTCTCAACTCTTCTAATGCTTGGTTTTGGTCTAAATTAGTACCAACGGTAGCAGACAATCCTGCTCCTGCAACAGTTCTAACTTGATCAACAAAAGCTAATCCGGCATCAATCTGGTTATTCCTAATTTCTACTTCTGCACGCATCAATGCATTTTCTTGCCACGACCCTGCAAAACTAATTGCAAAAGGAGCTCCGGTTCCAGATCTTGATTGTGAAGACCAAAGACCGCCATTTTGAATAGTTGTAAAGTTATAACGGGACCCGAATTGGATTCCCCTTGATTGGTTATCTACTACCGGAACGGCTAAGGTAGATATACCTTTTACAAAACGTTGGTCGCCCGGCTTAAAGTCTTGAGTTAAACGTTCAGTAGGATTAATGTTCCATCCCGCATTGTTTATATTGGTATTCCACAGATATGGATGTTGTTGAGTATTCCCAACAATGCCTTCACTGGCTACTGTTGAAATTCCAAATAAGAATGTAATATCTCCCTGTACAAGTCCTGCGGAAGTTAGAGTATTTAACCTAGTAAGATCTGCGGCCGTTAATGCTGCAGCCTTCTTATTTACCAGCAGATTCCTTGCCTTATAGGTATTTATGCCTCTAATCCACATTTGGGGAGTTATGGTAACATTTGGTATCGGTCTGTTAAAAACTGGGATAATTGCGTTCAGAGTGGATAAATATTCTGCGTCATTAGCCGCTATTGGTGCTAATAAAGCTGCAGCTTTATCAAAATTTGCATTCGCTTCCACAATAATCTGCTCGCGAGTGCTATACTTAGATTCTGTTGTACCATCCGCTTTATTATTTATTACACCAGCAACATACATTGATCCAATTCTTGAATAAGCAAACCCTTTCCACCAATATGCCCAGGCTTGCAGAGTTGCCTTTTTAGAGGCGGACATCGTAATTGTAGGACTTTCAATTGTCTTTAATAGCAAGTTTGCTTGCCCATTAACATAATAACTCATATTCCATTCATACACCAGTGCATTAGTTTGAGAGCTATTTGTGGCGGGAAGGTTATTTAACGCTTTTAATTGAGCGCCTTGAGTAAGGCCTAATACATTTGGCACAACGGTATTGTACGGCGCAGGGAGCGTAATTTTATCTATCTGGCTAACATATCGCCATCCCCAGTTTCCCGCTGATGTATATTGCTCATCGCCCATAAAACTATGCATCATGATGGTGTGCGACAACAGATTTAGACCAGGCTGTAGTTTTCCCCACATACCAATTGCTAACTGTTCAACTCCCTTCACTGTCGTCAAGGCGCCTGTTGGGGTTGGAGAGTTCGGATCATCCAACTGCAAGTCGGACTTTTTGCAATTAGCTAAAAAAAGTGCTATTGCAAGTAATGCCATTATTTTCTTCATTTCTATATGAATTAAATCTTTTCAATAATTAATTAAAACCCAATATTAACACTAAACTGGAATGATTTTAAATTTGGCGCACCATAATAATCGACACCCGTAAATGAGCCTAAGCCTGAAATTGTACCTCCTTGATTAGTTAATGCGGCTGTAGCTTCTGGATCTAAGCCTTTATATTTAGTCCATGTAGCTAAGTTTCTTCCTGTTGCGGTAACAGAAATACTTCTCACCCATTTTTGTTTTAAAACACTGGTTAAGTCATAAGTTATTGATAAATCTCTCAATCTTAGATAACTGCCATCTTCTACGAAGTGAGACAAAGGGGTGTTTGTATTGTATAAGCTATTATAAAAAGCGACAAAAGCACCTTCTTGCCCACCAATGTTTATAGGTTGATCAAAGTCCTTATGCAATCTGTCCCTATATAGCCATTGTCTAGTCTGGTTATAGATATTTACGCCTTTTATCCAGTCTAGCTGAGCACTAACTGTTAAATTTCTATAAATCGTAAAACGGTTGATGAACGAACTAGTAAAGTCCGGATTAACATTCCCAACTAAAGCTAAATCATCTGCTCCCGTTAAAACAACATTGTAATTAGCGTTATTTACTACATAACCATTTGAGGCAACAGTGTAATTAGCTGCATTCGCTTCAGGAATATACCTAGTACCGTCTGGTTTACGCTGGTCTATACTCGTTAATGGTCTTTGCATATAAAGAGCTCCTAAATCGCCCCCTGGCGCCAAATAAAATACGCCATTTGTAATGGGAAGGTTGTTAGATACTTTGGTTACTTCAGATTTGGCTTTGGCCCATCTTACACCTAAATGCCAATTAAAGTTCTGTGATCTATAAGTTGTCATATCTAAAGACAAATCCAATCCATTACTCTTTAATGCCACTAGGTTATCGATGATTCCACCGCCTCCTGTAGATCCGGCTACCGGGGCATTTTGAATCACATCTTCAGAGGTCCTCTTCCAATAAGTAGCATTTAATGCCACGCTACTAAGCCAATTTCCTTTCGAGGGAGTGAAATTTAAATCTGTCCCCAGCTCTAGCTCTGTAGTCGTTTGTATTCTTAATTCAGGGTTGTTCGCAGTAGTTCTGGTTGCGAGGTAAGATCCACTTTCACCAAAACTTCCTCTAGCAAATGTTACCTGTCTGTCATAAGCTCCCGGCTGCACACCTGCTTCACCATATGCCGCCCTTAACTTCCAGTTGGTAATGATGTTTTTATTTTTAAAGAACTCGGATGGATTGAAATAAACAGTACCTCTTGGGAAAGTTGCTGCTTCACTTTGTCCACCGAATGCAGAAGAATAATCTGATCTGAAACCTACAGACACTCCAAATAAATTATCATAATCAAAAGTTTGATTAAGTAAGAAACCATACATTAATGATTCACTATAACTGTCGCTACCTGATTTTGCATTAGCACTTGTAATTGTATATGGAGGATAAGCTGGCAAGCCTGTTCCGGTGAGACTGAAGGATTCACTTTTAACTTTTCTAACATCGTAAGAGAATTGCGTAGTTGTTTTTAATGGAATATTTATTTTAAAATCTTCCTTAAAGTCAGTTCTTAAATAAGCGCTCGCAAGTCCATAATGTACTCGGTAGTTTTGCATTTGCCTATTGATAGATCCATTAATATCGCCACCCCAAAATACAGCCTGTGTTCTTCCTGTCTGGTTGTAATAAAAACTTTGATACTCATAAGCTCTGCCGTCTAGCGAATATTTAACATCAAACTCTAAGAATTTTGGGAACTTATAGTTCAAATTGAAGCTTTGAACAATTCTAGGTGTCTTATTATAAACTTCTCTTGCATCTCTTTCTGATAATGAGTTGTTATTATCTGTTAATGCGCTCGGCTTGACAACATATCTTCCTGACGGGTCTTTCCAAGTAAAATCAATCCATTGTAAGGAGTTAACCAGATTAAAACGATTACCTGTTAAAAGGTTATCATAGCTAGATATTAACTGAGTGGTGCTTCTGAAATTTAACCCTTTAACCGGATTAATCCCAAAATTTAAATTCATATTCAACCTACTATAGTTGTTACTAAAAACATCTTGCTGCGACAAGTAGGATGTACCGAAAGCATAGTCATATTTCTCTGCACCACCTCTAATGTTTAATGAGTTAACATAGGTATTTGCCACCCTATTTCCTTGTTGAACGTGGTCATAAGTTGGAAGGTTGATTGTTTTATTATTTTGTACTGTTTTATCAAGTGTAAAGGGCATTACCGTAGGGTTATTCCAAACACCAGTTTGTGGATTTTGTGCAATAGGTTTGCTATTCGCATCTAAAATATTTCCATCTGCATCTGTAACCCAGTGATGCTTGGTAGCCACTAAATCATTTAAAGCAATTACCCTATCGTTACTATATTTAGAAGAAAAATCAATAGTAAGTTTACTGTTTTTAGCTCCTCTTTTAGTAAAAATCTGGATAACGCCATTACCTCCCTGAGCTCCGTATAGCATACCTCCTGCAGATCCTTTTACAACTTCAATTCTATCTACAATGTTGGGATCTAAATCGGTCAACAGGTCTGACTGAACCTGTACTCCATCAATCATAATAAGGGGGGTGGTTCCTGATAAATTTGTAAAACCCCTTAATATAATTTGTGCTCCTGCACCTGGTTGGCCACTACGCTGGATAACTTGCGCCCCAGCAATTTGACCTTGTAATGCTTGATTAACGTTAGTGGTTGCGCTCTTTGGAAAATCCTTGGAGCTTAACGTAGAAACTTCAATAGGTACTAATTTCTTTGAAGTTGCAATACCCACACCAGTAACAACAACTTCGTTAAGGTCTTTCGAATCTGTAGACAATGAGGCATTGATCACGGTTGATGATCCAATTGTTATTGTCTGTGTAGCAAACCCGATTGAGCTAAATTCTAATGCAGTTGCATTAGATGGGACGGATAAAGTAAACTTTCCATTTGCACCGGTTGAAGCACCAAGGTTTGTTCCCTTAACTTTTACACTTACTCCAGGAATTGGCAGACCGTCATCTTTAGACGTAACCGTTCCTGTGATTGTTCTATTTTGCGCTACTGCCGTAGAGGCAATAAAAAGCAAAATGAACAAACTCCGTAGAAGTTTTTTCATAAAATTTTTAAAATTTAGGTTAGCTAATTAGTTAATTATTAGCTCAATATAAGAAAATTACATTGCGTAACCAAGGTTTTATGATTATTGTTGTAACGAGCTAAAAAACTATGCGATTGTTTTACTGGAACGCAAAAGCTATAATAGTTTATCAATGCACCACTAACCAATACTAAATATAATAACGTAAATCAAAAATTGAATTTAGAGTTATCGGGATCTTCTATACAACTGAACAGACGTAATATTTTAGCTTAATTGTTGTTAGCCCATGCAAATACAATGACGACAAGAACGGAGTTAACTCAATGTTTCGCGCCGTTAAGCGAAGATATAGCATTAACAAAAAAGGGACTAAAAGTCCCTTTTTTGTTAATTAATACACTTTACATTTATATTTTACTTATAAATCTCATTTGAGAACAGACATTATTTAGATTAATTTTTAACTGAGTCAAATACGTTTAACGCAAATAAGAAATGGATTATAAACTATTGTAATAATCTAATAACTTCGTAACATCTTCTATTTTTTTAAGATTTAGCTTCTTTTTACTAAGAAAATCTTCGACTTCCTTTTGCTTATCGCTTAGATTTTGAAGTATTTCTTTTTTATCTAGTTTAACTGGAATAGTTGCCGTTCCAGATTTACATAAGTAATACTTTTGGTTTTCGGCTATCTGCTTGACCATAGCGCCCGAATAAGGTTTATATTCTTCTATTACTTTAACCGTTCTACGAGCAATTTTTGTTTTCCCAGAGTTGAATACTTCAAAATAAGTGAATTCATCAGTGTCAGCTGTTTTAGGGAAGCCGCATTCAAAGTTGTGGGTACTTTTTTCTCCTACAAGCGTAAATTTGGCAACTACTTCTTTAAAGGTATAAACATCTTCCGCGTCACCTTTAACAAAAAGTTTATTTTCGACCTGGTCAAACTTTAGCAATGAAGTGGTATCAACAACTCCTTTCGAAATGGTTATTTTTCCCTTGACCCAGTCTTTGAAAAAATAAGGATTGCCTTCAATATTAGCATATTTTTCAACAAGGGTATTATTCTTAATCCCCGTTCTGATTAACTCATCGTTTACTATACCAAACTGGGCAGAACTTTTCCCTCCAACAAAAACAAGTGCAGCAGTGACAATTATAAAAATATTTCTCATTATAGCTCTTTTTTTATATAAACATAAAAAGGGGGCATTTTATTGCCCCCTTTTCTTTATTCTTTTAGCATTACCAACCTTGGTTTTGCTGTCCTTTTAACGAAGGATTTACAATAATTTCGTAATTAGGAATTCCCCATACAATTTTATCATAGTTTGCAGGAACGTCTAATTGATAAAAACTGCCTGCAGGTGTTTTAGTTATTACATTTAAGTTCTGTACAGCGCCGCGTTTCACACCCGAACCCCAACGCTTCAGGTCAAATAAACGGAAGCCCTCGAAAGCTAACTCTCTCTGTCTTTCATCCTTAATTTCTTGCAATAATGCAGCTCCAGTAGCATTAGTCACACCCAAGCCTCTAGCTACACGAAGTGCATTTAAATAAAAACGAGCATTGGTTTCATCCGAAGCCGTTTTCATAAACGCAGCTTCCGCAGCAATTAAGTACTGCTCTGCAATTCTAAAGACCTTAACCTTGTGTTGATAGTTTGTAGTAGCTCCAGTAAATAATGCTGGATTTCCAGGAAATTTATTTACCAGTTTAAGTGTATTGTTATATATGGTTGCGTTAACAAGAACTACTTTATTTTCAAAATAAACAGCTTTTCTCAAATCAGCATTATCATATAAATCAATCACCGCCTGAGTTGGGAAAAAGTCAGGACTAAATCTGCCAGTTCCTGAGTTAAAGCCCAAATAGATACCTCCATTTGTATTAGAAAGAGCTGATTTATCAGCAAATAATTGAAGGATATCTTCTTGTCTAGCATCTTCATGCCAGTAGGCCTTTACATTAGCTGCAGTATTATAAAGCGTATATAAGCCTTTATCAATAACTGCTTTGGCTGCAGTATAAGCACCATCATAATCGTGATAATCCAATTTCACCCTCGCTTCCATAGCTAATACTGCATCAATAGTAAATCTAGACCTCGACGGATGTGTCGCTGCGCCACCTGGAACATTTGCTAGATTCGTTTTCGCAATAGCAATATCTGACAAAATCTGATCATAGGTCGCCTTTAAAGAAGCTCTAGATGGTAAACCATTGATATTGCTTTTCAAAACCAAAGGCATTCCAAGATCAGTTGCTGCGGTTGCTGGGTTATAGTCTTTACAGAAACGTAAAGCCAATTGATGATAATAAAATGCTCTAGCTAAATGAGAGTTCCCAATAAACTTTTTAATTGAATCTGCTTGAGCAGCAGTTGTGGTGGGAACCCCTGGATAATTCTCTATCGCATTATTTGCATTATTAATTCCAACGTAATAAGGTTGATATGTATCTCTAATGGTGTAATCTCCTGCCAAAAAAGTATCATCCATTCTATGAGGGAAACCATTTCTGTTACCAAAATCGAAAGAAGCATTTAATTGATCGGCTTGAACGTCTTGTGAGAACGTGAACAACCCATAAGTACGCCCTTTTAATAAAACGTAGGTTCCATTATTGTAATATCTGGCTTGGGCGAAATTTGTTAGAGATTGTGATTTCTCCAAGTCATTATACGGTTTTAGGTCCATATCTTTACAAGAGTAAACTGCTGCCAGAGTACCCAATGCAAGGACCATTTTTATCTTTTTCATAATTCTTTTAATAATCTATAGTTTCATAAAGACTAAAATCCAACACTTAAACCAAATGTAACTTGTTTTGTATTAGGGTTAGCACCTAATGACAAGTTAGAATCAACCTCTGGATCTGGCCCGGTATACTTAGTCCAAGTTAACCAGTTACGTGCACCCACACTAAATCTAGCAGATTTAATGACATTGGTTTTGCTTAATAAAGACTTAGGTAATGAGTAGCCAAACTCAATGAATTTTAATCTTAAGAAAGATGCATCTTGAATCAACCTATCATCAAATTGGGTAAATTGAACACCATTTCTAGGGAATTGAGTTACATCTCCTGGTTTTTTCCAATAATCTTGAACCACTTTTCTTTGATTCCTGGTAGGGAAAACATTAGGATTTTCGAAGAAATAAGCATCATTATTAATCAAATACTTTCCTTTAGAGAAGGAAAAATTCGTAATTAAAGAAAAGTTACCATAAGAAGCATTAAAACCAAAACCACCATTTAAAGGAGCGTATCTTCTGATACCTGTATTTTGCTGTAAAGCTGCCTCGTTAAATACGTTGGTAGTTGCATTTCTATCTGTCCTAGTATTTACGAAACCATCCCCTGGATTAGGTACATACCAGGTAGCATCACCATTCGCCGGGTTAACGCCAGCAAACATAGATTGCAAATAGGTAACACCTTGACCAACTACCCAGCTCACACCTGTGTTAGCAATAATCCAGTATTGTTTTCCATCGAAAAGTTCAGTGATTTTATCTCTATTAAAGTTGAAGTTGATATAAGGAACAATGCTGATTTTTTTCTCTCTATTGGTATAAGCGTCAAAGTTCAAATCAACATCAAGGCCCATATTTTGCAATGAACCAACGTTTTGTTGCTCTGACGACCATCCAGTAGTATATGGCTTAGGAACGGAAACTAGCATACTAGAAGTTACACGCTTATAACCCTCTACTTCTAAACGAATACGATTAAACAATTCTGTTCTTATACCGATAGTCGTTTTGCGTTGCTTTTCCCATGTCAAGTTAGGATTACCCACCGCACCAATCACATACGCTGGATCTAGGTAAGCAGTAGAAACACTAACAGTTTGATAGTGCGAGTAGTTTCCAATTCCAGAGTTACCAGAAGTACCTGTACTTAATTTCAAAGATAATTCATTTAACCAGTTAACATTACTTAAGAAATTTTCCTTTTTCATGTTCCATCTCGCTCCGGCAGACCAGAAGGTAGCGGCTTTATTATTTATACCAAATCTCGAAGATTTATCTTGGCGTAACGTTCCTTCTGCAAAATATTTGCCTAATAACGAATATTCCAAACGACCAAAGAAAGAGTTAAATGCATATTCTGTTTTTGACGTAGAAGTAGTTCTAGTATCAGCTTTGCCATTTTGCAAACCAGTCAATCTATCGTCAAAGATTCCACTAACGCCTGCCAAATATTCAGTATAAGTATTATCAGAATATTCATGACCAGCTAAAGCAACAAATTTATGCTTTTGGTCCCCAAACAAATCAAATTTATACTCCAAAGTATTAAAAATTGTCGTAGAAATTGATCTGTAAAAATTTTGGCTCCAAGAACCAACACCATTCGCGCCTAAATATGAAGGCAACGTTCCGCCTTCTCTATTATAATCATAAGCATCAGCTCCTGCTTGAGACTTAAAGGTCAAGCCTTTAAAAGGCGTTATTTGAATATAAGCCGAAGGATTAAACAAATATTGTCTATCATCCGAAAGAATCTTGGTTGCCAGATATTTAGGATTGTACATGTTAATTTCCGTCATAACATCTGGATATTCTACGCCATTTTTGTCCTTATTTGAAAACCAAGGTTGTAAATAAGGGGCCAAACCTCTGTAGGAGTTATTCGAACCATAAGGATTAGTTTGACGCTTATCCGTAGATACTTGCAATTTCAAACCTATATCAAACCAATTAGTAACTTTGGTGTTGATATTAGACATCAAAGTATAACGTTCAAATGCAGAACGATAAGCTAAACCGTCTTGTTTAAATTGAGAAGCAGAGATGTAATAAGTAGTTTTACCAGAACCTCCTGAAATACTAATGTCATTTTGGTAAGTAGGTAAGTCATCTTTATACATTACTTGATACCATTTAGTATTTACGCCAGGATAATTGGTTCTAATGTTATCAACCTGTGCTTGACTCATACCACCAGTTGCCAATCTGAAGTTTAACAATTCCTCCGAACTCATGAAGCTCTCAAAGAAATCGACAGCATTACTTGTTAAGTTTGAGACAGAGTATTGAGATGTTAGGTTGATAGAAGCTTTGTTTGCTGAACCTCTTTTGGTAACAATGGCAATTACACCATTGGCGGCTCTTGAACCATAAATAGAAGTCGCCGAAGCATCTTTCAATACCTCGATACTTTCTATATCGTTAGGATTAAGAGAAATAACATTACCCCCATCAGTAGGGATACCATCTAATAAATAAAGTGGTGTAGACGAAGCCCCCAATGAACCAGAACCATGAAGTCGCAAACTTGAAGATGCAGAAGGCTCACCTGAAGAGGTATACACTTGTAAACCAGCCACTTGTCCTTGCAATGCATCAAATGCATTTGCAATAGGCCTATCTGCAACAACCTCTCCACTTACCTTTTTAACAGAGGCTACGGTAGTCCCTAGTGATTTAGAAGTACCATAACCAACTACGACAACCTCAGAAAGACCTTTCGAATCAGTCGCCATTGTTAAATTTAGAGTACTATTTGAACCCAGTGTAAGGATTTCTGATTGATATCCGATAAAAACGAATTCCAAAGCCTTTACGCTTGGACCTACTTTTACCGAATAATGGCCGTCAGAACCAGTTTGAACCACGTTCTTCGTACCTACTACTTTTACACTCACACCTGGCAACGGCAGTCCATCTTCTTTCGAAGTAACCGTACCCGTGATTGTTCTATCTTGCGCCATTGCCGCAGAGGCAACAAAAAGCAAGATGAACAAACTTTGTAGAAGTTTTTTCATAAACTTTTTAAAAATTTTAGGTTAGTTAATAAATAATTTGGCCCTAAATATAGAGACATTAAGAACGTAAGGCAAATTTTATTTAACATTTTTTAACAAACTGACATTTTTCAACATCTTTTTATTAAAACATTGACCCGATGTTTGGTACATGGAGTATAAGGGTCGCTTAGATGTCCATTAGCCCACAAAACATTCTAAATATGTTTCAAATTTGTAGTAAAAAACCAAATGAATTCAAATTACAGAAAAGAATTCCCATTTTTAAGAGATTTAACACTAACAACCTGCATTATAAGCACTTAATTATTTCTCCTAGTATAAAAAGAAATTAAAATTTAGAACTAGAAAGAATTTTAAGCTTATCGAATTTAATCATATTCCAATCTTTGGATTTTATTAAAAACCATTTAGTTTTTCGACAATTATCAGTAAATTTAATTTTACAAAAACAATCCTAACAACATGAAACACAAAGTATTTATATGTCTATTGATGACAATAGCATTCGGCGCACAAGCGCAATTCAAAATATCAGACGATATTGTCGGCACGCCCCTTGGCACGAAGCCTCCAAAAACCTTCGTAGGAAGTGAATACCTTTACGATAAATTTGTAAAAGGTCATGTTTTACAAGCAGATAGTGTGTATTTTAACAACATGGAAATCAACTATGACGTGATGAGTGACAGAGTTCTATTTTTAAGAGGAGGGCAAGAAATGGCTTTCAAACACCCTATCAAAGAATTTCAAATCATCAAGCCTAAAATAGAACCTATTTACATTGAAGTTTTTAGAAATGGCTTTCCTCCCATTGGAGATAATACTGAGAAAAGTTACTATATGGTATTGAATAACGGGAAAACTGTTGCTCTGAAGAAACCTATGAAATCTATTTCAGAGGTAACCCCATATGGTTCGGCAAAAGTTCAAAAAACAGTGATAAATAGTGAACATTATTTTATTTTCCATAATGGACAAATGATAAAGATTAAAAAAGACAAGAAAAGCTTGCTTAATGCATTGGAAGATAAAAAAGAATTATTAGGCAAATATATGAGTGACAACAACATAAATATAAAAACGGATGAAGACATCCGTGTAGTATTGGATTATTATAATTCTCTTTCTACCTCATAATTTAAAAGTCTTCGGAAGAATATCAAAATAGCTAAAACGGTTTCGTTTTAGCTATTTTTTTATCCAATAATCACACCTTTAGGTCAAAACGTAACTTCAGACTCCCCAAAGAAAACACCATATATTTATTTCTTTTAATCTTCTAAGTCTCTTTTTAAATACACGATAAATCATAGGGTTATCTATGAAAAATAGATTTGGACAATCATAATTATCCAAAGTAGGTTCAAAAAAGAAGGCCCTTTGTTTAAAACAAAGGGCCTAGATTTATGATATTGATAACTAACGTTAACTTACCATTCTACAGCAGGATTGCTAATTTTTTCTTGTGCAGGGATTGGCAATGTATATCTTGCATCCGATACAGGAATTGTAGCATTAGCTCCATATGAACGAAGCGGCTGATTTTTTCTGGCGATATCATTATATCTGAATCCTTCCATCAATAGCTCTATTCTTCTTTCTTTAAGGATAGCTGTTTCTAAATCTGTGCCTGTTAGCAATACACCAAAGTTATAAGCTGGGTCAGAACGGTGACGAACGGCATCAAGCAATGCTCTCGAACGAACTAAGTTACCTCCAGGACGTAAGGCCTCGGCCTCAGCAACATTCAATAGTACTTCTGCATACCTAATCATAGTTGCATAATCAAGGAAAGGACTAACCGCACTATGCTTGGTTGGATAGAAGTAAGTTGTACCGCTAATTACCGCACTAGTGGTTAATGCAGACTTCCTAGCGTCTGTTGCTGGCCAAATCGGATCGGTGTAAATACCTGGATAAGCACCTGTTGACAAATTCAAGGCATATTCCAAGTTACCTCCGCCATCCCAACTGAAGTAATAACCAATCTGGTTTTGAGTACCTGGAGCATTGGTATCAGCAAAAGGGAAAGAAAAAATAGACTCTGAAGTTGTATAAGGTGCTGTAAATACCGCTCTTAAAGTAGGCGCTAAAGCATGTGCCGTACGAGCAGAGTTTGTAAAAGGTGCTGTTTGAGGAACAATTTTGTTTCCTTCATCAACAACTTTTGGATAGTTACCCATCACTAAATACACCCTGGTTTTTAGAGCGATAGCTGTGTTTTTATGCGCCCTAGTGGTACGCAATAATGCACTTCCATATGTATCAGGGAGACCTACTTCCGCCTCATCCAAGTCTTTAAGGATTTGTGTGTAAATTTGTGCTACACTACTACTTCTCAAAGTATTGTTAGCTGTAGAAATTTCCGGAAGTAAGCGCAAAGGCAAACCTCTAGAAGCTCCAGCATTTGACACATAAGGTTTAGCAAATACTTGCACTAAGCCAAAATAGGCCAATCCACGCAAGAATTTCGCCTCAGAAGCAAACTGGTTATATTGAGCTGTAGTTACTACTGCTTTATTTTTCTCTAACCCTTCTAGAAATAGGTTTACTTTGTTGATCAATAGATAACTTTGTGTCCATATATTCGCTACATAAGTATCTCCATCATTGTTAGTAGAGTTATAAACGGTAGCACCCGTAACACCATTGGAAGTACGGTTAAGAAATTCTTCTGCTCTGATATCGTTATAAATCTGATAACGTCCTCCAAATAAACCACCGGTTTTTGCATTAGCGTATAAGCCATTTACTAATGACTCTACACGAGCGGGAGTAGCATAATCGTTCTGATCGGACAAAGAAAGTTCTGGTGCAATATCTAAAAAGTCCTTTTTACAAGATGACACTCCTGCTATTAAGGGTATTGCGATAATAGCCACTTTGGCTAATTGCAATTTATATGATCTGAAATGTTTTTTCATGTACATTAGAATTTAATAATTACAAACCTAAGCTAAGGCCAAAAGTAAATTGTCTTCCTTGAGGAACACTATTACGTTCAATACCCGACGCTAAGTTTGAATTCCCGTTTGTTGAAATCTCTGGGTCAACACCTGTGTATTTTGTAATAATGAAAGCATTATTTACAGAGGCATAAACTCTCAGGCTTGAAATGCCTGTTCTGCTAAATAAATTTGATGGAACTTTGTATCCTATCGTAGCAGTTTGCAAGCGCAGGAAGTCTCCTTTTTCTATGTTCGCAGAAATAGGGAATGATGATCCATTAGAAACGTTATCTCCGTAATTAACTCTTGGAATATTTCCTCCAGTATTTGTCGGTGTCCAAGCGTTCAAAACATCAGTACTGTTATTCCAGAATCTTTGGTCTAACAAACCTGCTCTTGATCCATTATAGATAGAGTTTCCTCCTGAATAAGTAAACATGAAATTTACATCAAAGTTTTTGTAAGTGAAAGTGTTGTTAAAACCTCCATACCAGGTTGGCAAAGTATTAGCCATATATTTTTGGTCACTCGCACCAATAGGTGCTGCTACAGTACCATCTAGATAAGTCCAAGCATTAGCACCTCCATGGTGTAAATACTGAACTTCTCTACCTGCTTTATTAACAAAGATTCTTCTACCATTTGCCGGGTTAACACCACGAGTTTCAACAGCATATATACCAGAAATTGACTCCCCAACTATTGTAGTACTTGCGGTTTCCAAACCTCCTGTTGAAGATGTCAATTGAGGAAGTGAAGGGTCAAGTGCTGTAACTTTGTTTTTAATAGTAGTAAAATTCAAAGTTGAAGTCCAAGTAAAATCATTATTTCTAATTGGTGTACCGCTCAAAGAAAACTCAAATCCTTTGTTGTACATTGAACCCACGTTAGCCAAAATTGAGCCTCCAGGAATCCCTTTTGAAGGGGCCTGTGTAACGCCCAAAATCAAATTATCAATGTCTTTATTGAAATAGTCAATCTCCGCAGTAAGTCGATTATTGAATAAACCAATGTTTAAACCAATATCTGTTTGTTTACTTGTTTCCCATTTAAGCTCTTTGTTTGCAGCACCAGTAAATGTCCAAGTTAATGCACTAGGGCCATAGATACCTGATCCGTAAGTAGTAAATCCTTGGTATGGACCAATGCCAGCATTACCTACTTTACCATAGCTAGCACGTAAGCGTAAAGAGTTTACTGTTTTTCCCAATGATGAGTTTTTAAAGAAATCTTCTTGTCCGATTTCCCATCCGATGGAACCGCCGCCAAAATTACCCCACTGGTTATCTTTGTAGAATGCAGAATTACCATCTCTTCTAATATTTCCACTAATAAAGTATCTTCCTTTATAGTTATAGTTGATACTTCCGATGTAAGCAAGCCAAGCTTGTTCTGAAATTCCATTACCACCAGCTACGTTAGTAGTAAAGGTACCTTGGAATTGATTAAAGAATGAAGGATCTGCCAAACCTTGACGAGTAGCACCCCAGTTAACAGTCCTAGTATTTTGAATATCAGAACTAACGTTAATGTTAAGGTTGTGGCCATCGCCAATTGCTTTGTTATATGACAAAGTGGTAATCCAGTTCCAGTTATTTCTTCTAGCAGTATTATTATATGCTAAACCTGGATAACTAAAACCATCACCATTAATAGGATTCCAGAATTGGATATTCTCTGTGTTACTTCTATCCCATGAATAGGTGCTTTTTGCTATTAATCCTTCAATAATTTTAATCTCAGCACCAAGATTGGTCAAAAATCTGTTCGTTTCAGAAGTGTTTAAATCCTTGTCAATAATTACTTGAGGGTTAACATAAGTAATTGGAACAAGGTTCGCACCACTACCTATATTGTTACCTGATACACTGTAAGATCCATCATTATTATAAGGTCTAACGTTTGGCGCCAACACAACTGCAATACGACCTAAACCTGAAGAGTTGAATGCAGCACCAGGAATAGAACCACTATTAGGAGATTTATTGAAACTGTTATTGAAGTTCATGTTAAGATTAAGCTTCAACCAGTCTGTAGCCTGGTGAGTTAGGTTCATTCTCCCTGAGAACCTTTTAAATCTATTCGCTTTTAAGAAACCATTTTGGTCAGAAAGGCCTCCAGATAGATAATAAGTGGTTTTATCTGTACCACCAGAAATCGTCACGCCATGATTCTGAGAATAAGCCGTACGGTAAATCACATCATACCATTTGGTGTCAACAGCATTTCCATTACCATCTAACGTTGGGAAAAAGCTATTTCCATTGGCATCTCTCTGAGAAGCTGGCACTACGTTGGCATTCAATGTAAGGGCATACTTCATCGCAGTATTCTTCGATTGAATATATTGCTCAGCATTTAACAACTCAGGCAGTCTAACGGCATTGTTAACGCCAGCCCAGCCATCATAAGTTACTTTTGCTGAACCTGTTTTACCTTTTTTGGTAGTAATTACCAAAACACCAGCTGCCGCTCTTGAACCATATAATGCTGTTGAAGCAGCGTCTTTCAAGATGTCGATAGATTCAATATCCGCAGGGTTAATGTCTCCCAATGGGTTGTTTGCAGAAGAGTTAGCAGAAACGTCGCCAGTTGGAAACGGTATACCATCAACCACAACTAATGGGAATGAGCTCAATGAAATCGAACTCACACCTCTCACACGAATTACTGGAGGGTTATTCAATAGACCATTAGGTTGAACGATACTTACACCTGCCGCTTGACCGGTCAAACCTTGCGAAAAACTTTGAATTGGTCTGTCTTTGATGACATCGCCTGATACTCTAGCTACCGACCCCGTAAAGTCTTTTTTCGCTACAGTACCGTAACCTGTTACAACGACTTCTGTTAACGCTTTAGAGTCTGAAGACAAGGCAACATTTACTACGCTGCTAGAGCCAATAGCAACTGTTTGGGCAGCAAAACCAATAGAACTGAACTCTAGCGAGGCTGCACTAGCTGGAACAGAAAGGGTGAACCGACCATTGGCGCCCGTAGAAGCACCAATATTAGTTCCTTTTACTTTTACACTTACTCCTGGAAGCGGGAGGCCGTCCTCTTTGGACGTAACCGTTCCTGTGATTGTTCTATTTTGCGCTGCTGCGGTTGAAACAACAAAGAGCAAAATGAACAAACTTTGTAGAAGTTTTTTCATAAACTTTTAGAAATTTAGGTTAGTTAATAGTTAATTATCAACCTAATATAAATAGTTTAAATTGTAACGCAAATTTTATTTTAACATTTTTTAACAATTTATCTCATTAAGCTTCTAGATTGGATATGAATCCGCAATTACCATTCTAATTCATGAAGATTTTACAAGTCACAAATTCGTACTGAAAAACTTAACAAAAAGGGACTGATTTTGATGCAGCCCCTTTTTGTTAACTGAAATTATCTCCAACCTGCGTTGGATGTATTTACTCCATCGGCTTTAGCCACCGTACCAAAAGTATAATATGGAGTAGCTTCACCTAGGGTTTGTAACAACTTAGCTGGAATAGGAAAGTGCAAAGGAGTGCCTTTTTGCAAAAGATTTAGCTTCCGCATTTCATAAAACTGTAAACCTACACCTGTGGTGTACATCTCTACATTACGTTCGTGATGGATTGCCTTTACTAAATCATTAAGTACAGGTGCAACAGGTGTCATTTGTCCTCTAGTTACTCTTGTCCCTGCATTAATAATTGATACTGCTCCACCTAAATCTGGCGTTGAACTATATAATCTTGCTTCCGCTCTTAACATATCATTCTCGGCAAGCATTACCACTGGCTTTGGACCTATTGCAGCAACATAAACATCATCATAACGTTTGCTCCTATATGAAGAAAAATGATAATAACCCCTAGCTGGGCTCAACCAGTTAGAAGGAACATATTCAAAATCTGACAAAAGCCTTTTGTCTGACGGATTAGTAGATTGTGGGGGATAAGGGAAAGAAGCGCTATCGTCCCAATGAGCGGGCTGCGTTACAGGATCCATCATGTTTACTACATACATATCTGTTACACCCCAACCATTATAGGTAAGGTAATCTCCTGCCTCATCATACCATTTCACAGCGCCATCCATTACTATAGAAAAATCAGACGTAATGCCTGCATCAGCATATGTTTTTACCTTAGCCCAATTAACTGCTGCTAGCTGAGTTTTATTGCGAGGCGTATAGGCTAGAATTCTAGCGGCCATTGTATTACAAAGCTTCTTGAATTCTATATTACTATAATCTGCTCCTGTACCCATCCAACTCGCTGGTATTACAAATGCATTATTACTTAACAGGATAGCTTCATCTAGATATTTAACAGCCGCATCCGCTACTAGCTGATAGCCAGAAGCTTGAGACAACTTCGATTCTACTGTTTTACTTTCATCAACGATAAATGATTTATCGAAAATCAGTGCCAGATTTCCATAAGCAACGCCCTGAATAAATCTCGCAAAGGCTTTTACCTTGTTGTTATCTGCCCCTCCCGAAATCTGCACACCGCCATCTATTGCCTTAATTACCAAATTAGCAGTATTTATCGCCGCGTACATTTGGTTATAGGTATAGTTCGTCTGTACATTGTTCGAGTAGGTTGCTGAATTGTCCCAGGCGTTATTTCTAGGTTCAAAGGATAAATCCCTCATTCCAAAATTTCCATAAGAGCAACTTACATTATCTGCAGCCGTTGCCATCATTGGCTTTACACCCCCCGCGGCATTTTCTCCATTATAGACGATATTGTAAAGTCCACTAGTAACGTTTAAAATATCTGCGCCGCTAGCATATACTTTTTTAAAATCTGGATTATTGGGGTTTTCAACATCCAATATATTTTTCTTACAGCTTATTACAAAAAACAGCAGTAATATATATGATGATAAAGTTAACTTTTTCATAATTTTTATCTAATTAAGTGTTAGAAATCCAACGTAAGCGAAAATGAAAAGTTTCTATAGTTTGGATTTGCATAAATACCGTCGTAAGGTACTCTAATCGAGCCTACCTCTGGGTCATATCCTGAATATTTAGTGAAAGTAAGGAGGTTACGTCCCATAACTCTAAAGTTTGCACCTTTAATAACATTGGTATTAAGTAGGTTTTGCAAAGTCTGTTTGGTAAAGCTATAGCCCAAAGCAATTTCTCTTACTTTTAAATAGCTACCGTCTTCTACCCAATAGGCGTTTGCATCATTCTTATCATACATCCCAACTGACCAATAATCATAGGCTTTTTTCTGTCCAGCCGGCACATTCGTCATATCCATTCTTTCACTCACATAATTAAATGCCAATCTTTGTTCTTTTCCATTATAAACATCTCCACCATTTTTCCAGTCTAAAAGAACGTATAGTGTAATTCCTTTGTAGGTAAAAGTATTTGAAATCCCCATATTAAAATTAGGATTTCCATCACCAATTTTGCCATACCAGTCTGCTCCATTTTCTTGCAAGCGAACAGGTAATTCTGCAGGGGTTCCCTGAGAGCCCTTAGGTATAACGTATCCATCAGAATTGACTTCGTAATTTGCCACTGTTTTACCTGCAGGTAACTGACGAGAGATTTCATCTAATGTCCTCACAAATTTATAACCGTACATTGAACCATAACTTTCACCTTCTTTAATATAGAACATACTTTGGTCTCCCAAAGCACCATCAGCAAATACATACGGAGCTATAGGTAAGCTGGCTATTTTTTGGCTAATTTTTGAAAACACCACGTTAGTATTCCAAGAGAAATTGCTATTTCTTACCCAGTTTGCACCGATACTGAACTCAAATGTTTTAGACTTAACCGTACCAGCATTTTGCCATTGATTTGGAAAGCCGTCATTTAAGAAAGGAATAAGAGGTACATTCAAAAACTGATCTTCTGTTTTCGAAGAGGCATAAGTTGCTTCAAAAGAGAATTTCTTTAAAAAATTAACATTTAAGCCAATTTCATTTTCTGTTGTTTTCGAAGGTTTCAAGAAAGTGTTTCCTTTTTGGGATGGTGCCGCGTTTCCATTTGCTAAAGAGTAAACTTCGTATTGCCAATCAAATCCGGGTCTAATACCAGCGGTACCTCTTGCCGCTCTAATTTTCAATTCATCAATACCATTTATTTTAACATCTTGGCTAATCCTATAGGCCGCAGAAACCCTATAGTATGGGTTCCAGCGAGATTCTGATCCAAACAAGGAAGACCCATCGTATCTAAACATACCATCTAATAGTATTTTATCTTTAAAATCAAGGCCTACAATTGCAAAATAGTTTTGTGCTTTTTCTGTTTGCTCATTTGAGCCTGCAGAGTTTATCGTTTCAAAGTTGTTTAAGTTTTCAACTCCAGATATTTTGAACTTAGATGCCGAAGTGTAGTTATACTCACTTCTACGGTTTTCATATAAGTAAGAAAGCTTTCCTTTTGCAGTTAAATTTTCACTTAATTTTCCGGTTAGATTTATGGTAACTTGTGTGTTTTGATTATTAAATTTGCTATTAGTTATAGACATACTACCATCTGTATAAGACATTCCATTGGTGGCAGGCGTACCTCCAGACTGTGTCCAAAAATCTTTAGGGCTTACAATAGTGTATTTATAGTTTTCCGTTTCAATAGAATGTGCGACATCAACATTTGCCCATTTTGTAAGGCCTACATTTATTGCGTAGTTGCCTAGCCATCTATTAGTCCTCTCATTTCTTTTTCGCTTGTAGAGGTCATATAACGGGTTGGTTGCTTCCTGGTTAAAGTGATTTGACCTTAAATAATAGGGCTGACCATCTGGATTGACACCTCCCAAGTTAACATCTTTCTCCTGCCTGGCAATTGAATAAAAAATCCCACCACCATTACTAGCATTTAGCACGTCTCCTCCATTGATTGTTCCAGGAAACTGTACATTGCGTAAAATGTACAAATTAGACATACTGAATTTTAGCCAGCTTGTAACCTGCTGATCTAGATTAAGTCTAAAATTTTGTCTTTTATAACCATTTGTTAATGCTATTACCCCTTCTTGCGAGTTGTTCTCGAAAGAAGCATATACATTATTTTTTTCTGACCGATTGGCTACCGAAACAAAATTAGTATAGTTCTTACCAGTAACAAAGAATTTATCTTGTTGGTTATAGGTTACACCATATGGGTTATCCAAATAATGGTCGGTATCAATAGCTCTATTTCCTGCTATTCCGGGGCTATAGCCTGCACCAACATAATTTGCAGGGTAAGTTACGCCATCATACTTTGTATATTTTCCTTTAAAGGCTTCCCAATCGCTAGCAAGTTTATAAGGATGGGCATTTGCTGTTTTTAGCTCCTTTGCTATATTTTGAAATCCAGCCTCATTTCTAATGGTAATTGCTACATTATTTTGCTGTAGACCCTTACCTCTTTTTGTAATAATGGATATTACACCGTTACCTGCCCTAGATCCGTAAAGTGCTGAAGCAGCAGCTCCTTTCACAACCTCCATAGATTCAACGTCATCCGCGTTAATATCCGCTAAGGAACCAGTAATGATTACACCATCGACAATAATTAATGGTGCAGCGCTTGTGTTTAAGTTGTTATCTGCTCTAAGTTGAATATCTAAAGACTCACCGGGCATACCTCCATATGAAGTAGCTTTTAGGCCAGCCACTTTACCTGTCAAGGCCGAAGTCAAAGATGTTGGCGGAACGGCGGTTAATTGTTCTGCCGATACTTTGGTTACCGAAACCGTCATTTTTTCTTTGGTAGTTGCTCCTGCCACACCTGAAACTATAACCTCTTGAAGTTGCTTCGAACTAGTTGATAAAGTCACGTTAATAGGGCTAGATCCAACTGTTCGCTCTTGTTCTGCAAAACCAATAGAGCTGAAAACCAAGATAGATCCGGCGTTTGCTTTGATGGTAAATTTACCACTGGCATTTGTACTTACAGCAGAATTAGTTCCTTTTACTTTAACTGAGACCCCGGGGATTGGGAGATTGTCATCCGCACTTATTACTGTACCAGTAACTGTTTGTTCCTGCGCATAAACCGTCATGGATACAAACAACAGTACGAATAAACTTTGCAAAAGTTTTTTCATAATGTCAAGAAATTTAGTTTAGTTAATAGTTAATTAACATAAATCTAATAAGTAAATTTGTTGTTACCAAGCAAATTTTAACATTTCTTAACATTCACACAAAATATAAATCTACATTTACACTAAATTAAAATCAAATATTCCACAAAAATCAAGCAACAACGAACAAAATGTTAGTTCAAAAATATTACATTGACCATTAACTGCTTGCCCGCTTCCCAAAACGAGCGGAACAAAAGCGGAGCAGCAATATACACCACCGTACCTTTCCCAATATCCTCTGAAGCAAGCAGCATTCCTGAAGAAAGTTTATCCTTCACTTTTGCTCCTACCACTCCCGCCATATAGCTGTCAGGCTTTAACAAACCGATGTTATAGCCATTTTCCAAAGGCTGATATACATTAGCGTCTGTTTTTAGGCTATAATAATATTTTGATGCGCCAAATGATAGCGGATGAGTAGTATCCAAGTGCAAGTTGTATATAGCCCCAGGAATACTGTTACTGAAGTCATCGTGCCCTCTGTTTCCATAAGCTACGGTATTCCCTTTAGTATCATTGGGTTTTTCCTCTTTCCTCTTAATTTGGAAAGGTCTTTTTCCTACAAATGCAGCAATGGCATCTTCCATTAAAATCAATTTGCCTCCAGCACTTACCCAAGGAGCCAATTGCTCGGCAAGCTTATCACTATAATAACCATCGGCAACAATAAGGGTATTTACTTTTTGAACGTCGAGATTTGGTGCAACAGAAACATTTAAAATGGAGATTGGCATATCCAATTGCTGCTCAAATAGGTGCCAAATTTCACCTACCGACTGTGACGATACTTCTGAACCAGCTAGCACGGCCACTTTTGGAGTGGCTAACAACCGATAAACTGATGATCCGAAGTCTTTTCCCTTCTCCACGAATCCGGAACTCAGCACTTTCACTTCAGCATTCATTTGTGATAAGGTTTTTTCCACGATGGTTTGAACATTAGGCATCTTTTTTTCATTCTCTGCCCTGTAAACCAACAATGTCCCAGCTTTATAAACTATTCCCCCAATGGTAAAGCTCTGCTCGGCCATACGCACTTTAACACCTTGTTCCTGTAAAGCCATTAATACTTTTGCGTCTTCAATACCATTCCAAGACAACACCCAAGCATAAGGTTTGGTAACGCTGCTTACCGATTTCTTATGTTCTTCTATAAAAGGGAAAGTACCTGATAAGCTTTCCTTAACAGCATAAGCTTTTAATCCATAGGCGTAAGGCAAGGCCCAAGCAGTGATATCGTAAGTATTTGAATCGGTTACTGCAGTATGCGGCTCAAACAAAATATTAGCCAGTACACCGTGTTTTTGCGCAATATTAACAATCATATCATTACGTTCAATCTTAAACGTTTCTGATTTTTGTGTTTCATAATTGTAACCGGTTAAAGTTCTATCAGCGCCAAAAGCGAAAGCAATTTTATTTTTGTTAAGCAAATCGGCAAGCTTACGCATCCTCGAAATATTTTGGGCCTTCACCACATAGGCTTTATAAGGCAAAGTAGGTGTTAAGCTCTGCTCAAAAAACTTTCTAAACTCTACCAATAGCTTTTCAGCATGGGCTGAAGCCGTTTCTATAGTAGATAGAGAGGTAGTAAAGTGGTGCGAAATCCTATCTTTTAGGGTTAAGGTATCTCCATCGGCGGTAATTACGGCCAAACCAGCTCTAATTCCGCCTTGTTCATAGGTCATCCCAATAGCGCCATTGTACAAGGGGTAAGTATCGCCATACGATGGATAAAGCAAATCAAATCTTTCTTTGGTAAAATACTGCCATCCGTTCTCATCGAAATATTTGGCGTTATTCCTACCCACTACCACTTGAAATTGACGTTGCCAAGGGGTTACTGCCTGATGTATCGGTTCTGCCGCGGGAGCAAAATAATAAGGTTCATTGTAACCTTGTTCATGAAAATCTACATGGATTTGTGGCAACCATTGGTGGTATTGTTCTAGCCTCTGTTCACTTTCTATTTGGCTTTGCCAAGCCCAATCTCTATTCAGATCAAAATAATAATGATTACTCCTACCGCCCGGCCAAGGTTCATAATGTTCACGTGCACTTGGGTCTGGGTTAGGTGCTGTGCCTACCACACCATTAAAATAGTTCACATATCGCTCCCTTCCATCGGGATTTAAACAAGGGTCAATAATAACTACTGTATTTTTTAGCCATGCTTTTATCTTATCATCTTTAGCAGTAGTTAAAGTATATAATACTTTCATGGCTGTTTCTGTAGAATTAGCTTCATTGCCATGAACGTTATAACTGAGCCACACAATTACAGGTTGCTTATCTACGGCAATACGTTTGTCTCCGTTGGAAATGGCTATATTATTGGCTTTAATCTGTTCCAACCTCGCCATGTTACTTGCATCGGAAACTACTGCTAAAAGCAACTCTCTGCCTTCATATGTTTTCCCGTAGGATTGAAGTTTTACGTTGTTTGCTTTTGAAGCAACATCCTTAAAATAATCTACCACCTTTTGATGGTTGGTAAAATGTGTACCAAGCTCATATCCCAAAAATGCATCAGGGCTTTGCAGTTGGGCAAACAATGGCACAGCAATAAGGCCAAGCCAGAAAATTAAAAGGATTCTTCTCATACAGTTTTGATCTTATAATCAATAATACTAAAAGAATATTTGATTTCACTTAAGCATTCGTAATTTTACACAGCACTATTCATATCATATTTGGCAATGACAAGCATCGAACAACTTTATCAGCATTATTTGAAACATCCGGTAGTTTGTACCGATACCCGAGCCATTTCCAATGGATGTTTATTTTTTGCTTTAAAGGGCGATAAATTTGATGCGAACGAATTTGCGGAAAAAGCCATCGAAGCGGGTGCGGCTTTTGCCATTATCGACAATCCAATCTTTGCCAAAGGAGCGCAGTTTATTTTGGTAGATGATGTGCTAGAGACGCTACAAGCACTTGCAAAACATCACCGCCAACAATTGAATATTCCTATTATAGGGCTTACGGGTAGTAATGGCAAAACGACTACCAAGGAGTTAATTAGAGCAGTATTGGCAGAACACTTCAAAGTATTTGCTACCAAAGGAAATCTGAATAATCATATTGGCGTACCCTTATCTATCCTCAGCATTGGTAGCGACATAGAAATCGCGGTGATTGAAATGGGTGCCAACCACCAAAAAGAAATAGAATTTCTATGCAATATTGCGCAACCTACACATGGTTTAATTAGTAATGTAGGCATGGCGCATTTGGAAGGTTTTGGAGGTTTTGAAGGGGTAAAAAAAGGCAAAGCCGAGCTTTATGCTTATTTAAGCGCCCACAATGGTGAAGTTTTCGTAAATGCAGCAAATCTTGACCTTATGGAAATGGTGACTAAATCTGCTGCTAAAAACGTAATTCATTATAACATTGCTGAACCTAATGCCGTGCATGGCATTTTGAAGCATAGCGACCCCTTGATTGAACTTGATTGGGTATTTGCAGGAAGTACACATTCGGCAAAGGCCAACCTTACCGGCACTTATAATTTCGAGAATATTTTAGCTGCCATTAGTATAGGTTGTTTCTTTAAATTAAGCCCACAGGAAATTAATAAGGGATTGGCCGACTATTTCCCTACCAACAATCGCTCGCAGCTTACCAAAACGGAGCGCAACACCGTGATTTGCGATTTCTATAACGCCAATCCTAGCAGTATGGCTGCAGCAATCACTAATTTGAATAGTCTTAGTGCCGCTAAAAAGGTGGCGATCTTGGGCGATATGTTTGAATTAGGTCCCGAATCTGCAGAACAGCATCAAAGGATTATTGAATTGGCACTTAACAATAACATCAACACCTTGGTGTTTGTGGGGCTTCATTTCTTTGAGGCGAAAGGCGAATACAAGGCCCGTTTTTTTGAAACACCTGTGCAAGCGGCAGATTTCATTAAAACGCAAAATTGGCAAGACTCGTTGATTTTGTTAAAGGGAAGCCGCGGGATGGCGCTAGAGCAGCTGTTGCCTTTGCTTTAGATTTGAATGAGTTAATTTTGACGATCCCATTTGAAAGCACATCTATTTGAGCAGACAACCTCAATGCTCCTTAATCCCTAGTGGTTAAAAATCTAAAATGCTCTTAAATGACTTAGGTGGTTCAGATAATTAACACCTTAGACACCTTAGTTCATCTAAGTTTGGCATAACGTATCTAAAATGTTCTTAAATGTCTTAGGTGGTTCAAATAAATGAATGAGTAGTTAAAAAAAACCTAATTTCCCATGTTCTGCAAAGCCTGTCTAAGGTCTTTCTTTATATCTTCAGGAGTATTGGCACTTGCCAGCATGGTATTGGCTGTTTCCTTAAACTTATCTGTTTGCTTGGTCTTGATATAAATGATGGCCTTTACAAAATCTTTTAAATACGCTTGATCGGCTTCCTTGGCAGGAATTTTAATGGCATTGAATTTTTCTAAATATTTATCCAACTTTCCTTCTTCATGCAGGATAGGTCCAAAACCCATCATTGCATTACAAAGCTGCTGATAGCCCACTTTATCTGGGTGCTCTACAATTTGATTAAATGCTTCCAACGCAGGCTCCATTTCTTTATTTTCCAGGAAATACTGGGTTTTAAAGTAGTTGTATACAAAGAATGATTGCTCTGGAATATATTTATCTAAGACACCTTTCACCGCTTCAAAATCAACCTCATCAGTCACCTGTACCTCTTCTGATAGCGCAAATTGGATTGCTAAACTTACTAAACGCTCATTAAAATCATCTTCTGTGTATTTGCCCGCTCTTAACACTTTACTTTTACTCTCGGCAAAGTATTTCAAATCCTTTTCCTTTGGCAGCGTAAATGCATATTTCATCAAGAGTTCAACCAAATCTGCATCGCCCAAAATATCGGGTTTCGAGGCCAAAAAATCTTTGCTGATGTAGCCAAAATCTTCATCTTGGAGTTCAACTGCTTGTTCAGCAAACTTTACAAACTGCGCATTGCTCAGCTTCAATGCCTCTTTCTTTAAAGTATAATATTGTGTTTGTGGATTTTTTGCGGTTTTGCCTAAGGTTAAAAATTCATCAGCGGCAAGGAAACCCACACCTTTGTGCAACATTACTCCCTCAGGATTGATAAAAACCAAATTTGGGTAGGCTGATACATAGTAGCGGTCGGCCAACATGGCGCCTTCGCCCTTTTCCATGTCGTATTTTACGTTAATGAAGTTGGCATTGTAGTAATCTGCCACCGCTTGATTGGTATAAGTTTCGGCATCCATTTGCTTGCAGGGGCCACACCAAGTGGCATAAGCATCTAAAAAGATGATTTTATTCTCTTTCTTAGCCTGCTCAAGCACGGTCGTCCAAGTAGGGTTTTCCAAAAACTTAATTTCAGCAGCGTTTACCGAAAATACGGTTAACAGCAGACAAGCCACCAGCAATCTCTTCATCATATCAATACAATTTTAGTTTAGTTTCCCAGAGGGATATTATGCTTCAATCCAACGTCATTCTTAAATGGTTGAAGTATACGAGCACAAATTAAAGTTAATCTTTTATTACTTCAATACCAACATCACTTACGCCACGGAGGGGGTTATCCCTCATGTTCTGTTCAATTTCAATACTGTATTTACCGGTATCGGGGAAACGATGGTTTCTTAACAAGGGAAATGTATAGGTATACAAATCACCCGAACCCTTACCCAACCATTGGCCGTCGGGTTTTGCGAGCTTAAATTGGTAACGCAGCCTTTTACGGCTCTTAGCATCTTTAAAAGTGGCCAGTACAAACATGTTTGCGTATTTGTACTCATTGTTAATGCGCAGTTTAAAGTTGAGCTGGTAGGGCTTAGTTGTATCAGTAATCTGAAAATCGGCCTTGGCAGTATTGGCATATAACCATTGGTTGTCCTCAATTCCTTGATTGGTGTCTATTACCGTATTGAAGTTACATCCAAAAATAAAGGCCATGCAAATCAAGCAAAAAGCCAAGGTATTTATACGCAAAGCAATTTTAAAGCTAATGTTCTTTATTGATTTCATTTTTGCTCTTTAGGCTTTAACCATTGCTTGGGTTATCAGGCTGGTTTTTATTCCTGTTTTTATTGCGGTTTTTGTTTCTATTACGGTTGTTTCGCTTTTGTTCAGTTCCCTGTCCTTCTGCCTGTACTTTTGGTGCTTGGTCATTTCCTTTGGCTTCAACCGGCTTCTGTGGTCGCTGGTTTTGTTGCTTTTCTTGTGGTTTTTGACCTTGCTTATTTTGATGTTGAGGCTTCTGTCCACCGTTACTGCCGTTATTTTGCGCCGACTGGCTTTTGTTCCTATCGTTGCGGTTACGGTTATTGCGATTGTTGCGGCGATTCTTTTCATCCAAACGGGTCAAGCTATCTTGGCCTACCACATTTTCATAATCGTGAACCTTTTCTACCGGTGCAGAGGTTTTAAGCTCAATGGCTTCGTCTTTAAGGTTATTAGGTTTTTCGCCACGTTTGTTCATGGCCATAATTTCCTTCACGCGGTCAACTTTTAGCGGAATCCAATCTTCCTGGTTGGCATAGCTGAACCACATCAATTTTTTAAAGATGTCGGTTTTTTGGTGCCTTGCCACGCCGATTTCCGTTTGTAGGGCATCAATACGGTCTGGAATATCTCTCAGAGCATCCAGATAGGTATCCAGTTCGTAGTTCAGGCAGCATTTCAATTTGCCACACTGTCCAGCCAGCTTCAAGGTATTTAAAGAAAGATTTTGATAACGGGCCGCAGCTGTAGAAACTGTTTTAAAGTTGGTGAGCCATGTAGAGCAGCAAAGTTCGCGTCCGCAAGAACCTATTCCACCCAAACGGCCAGCTTCTTGGCGCATGCCTATTTGGCGCATCTCAATACGGATACGGAAGGCTTCGGCCATTTTCTTAATCAGCTCCCTAAAGTCAACCCTGCCTTCAGCAGTGTAAAAGAAGGTAGCTTTGGTTCTATCACCTTGATAATCTACATCGCTGATTTTCATGGAAAGCTTTAAATCTAAAGCTAGTGTACGGGCACGATGCATGGTTTCCCACTCTAGTCCTTTAGCAATTTTCCATTTTTCTACATCAGCTTCGGTCGCTTTCCGATAGATTTTACGGGTAACTTGACTAGCTTGAACTTTTCTGCGCTTCAATTGGATACGCACCAGTTCGCCGGTAAGCGACACGTGGCCAACATCATATCCGCCAGTTGGGCCTTCTACAGCAACAAGTTCTCCTATTTCCAGATAAATATCATCGCTATTGACAAAAAACTCTTTTCTAGAGCCTTTAAATTTAACTTCGATGATTTGAAAAGGTTTATAATTAGATGGCATATCCAAGTTGGATAGCCAGTCGTGTACTTCCATTTTTTGGCAGCCACCAGTAAGGCAAGAGCCATTACTTTTGCAGCCAGCGGGGGCGCAACCGCCTCCGGTAGAGCAACTTCCACATCCCATATTACGTATATATATATTGAGTCCCTTTCGGGAGCGTTTTAAACTTTATAATTTTTACTAGTTGTAAAGATACATCTAAAAACAGAATTTTTGGATTCGCATTCCGTTCGATATGGTAATGGGCCTTCTCCAACTCGTTAATGAGGGCCTCTACCATGGCCAGGTTCAACACGTAGGCCGATAATTTTTTTGCCACTTCAAAGTGCTGTGGCGGCAATTTCACCAAAGCATCGGCACCGCTTAGCAGCAAGCCGCACTCCCTCAGGAAATTGATTCCATATTTTAAAAAATTCTTTTGATTCTCTCTTCCCCAACTAGCCGCGGTTTCGGTAAAAGCCATCATATCGGGCACTCGATTACCGTAGCCCATGCGCAACCATTCGGAAAAGTACCCCGCATTGTTGTTGGCTTCGTCATTTAGCAGGGCATTGGCTTCAATTAGGTTACCATCGGCCAAAAAGCTATATTCTTCGGCCTGATTTTCTGAAAGATTTGCCTTATCCATCAAATATTGCTTCACGGTAGCATCATCCAGTTTGGGAATCTTTACAATTTGTGTACGCGACAGGATGGTCGACAGAATCTGTTCTTGATTTTGCGCTACCAGAATAAACAAGGTATTGGCAGGCGGTTCCTCTATAATTTTCAGCAGGGCATTTCCTTCTCTGTCCAAAAACTCGGGTAACCACATGATCAGCACCTTGGTTTCGGCCTCAAAGGCTTTATAGCTTAGCTTTTTAATGATGTCATGCGCTTCGGCGATGTTGATATTGGCCTGTTTGTTATCTGCGCTTAGTTTGGAGCGCCAGATATCCAAATCGAAATAGCAGTTTTCCATGACCATGTTGCGCCATTCTTCTAGCACATCGGTCGCTATTTTCACATCTTTTGAGGCAAAGAAAGGATAGGAAAAATGCAAATCGGGGTGGATCAACCTTTCATATTTACGACACGAAGCGCAGGTTCCGCAACTATCGTTGGCTGTTTTTTCGATACAGTTGATGTATTGGGCATAGGCAATAGCCAAAGGCAAAGCACCACTTCCCTGCGGAGACAGGAAAAGCTGTGCATGGCTCACCCTATTTTCGGTAACGGTTTGTAGCAAATGTTGCTTTACGGCATCCTGTCCAATAATCTCTTTAAACTGCATTGGTGCAAAATAAGAAATTTTTAATTAGCGAATGAGATGATCTAATAATTAGCTGAGAAGATGATTAAACGGAAATATAGAAAAAACAATCACGACAGATTGTTTGTCCGCATTAAAAATGCTATTTCTTTAAAAACACTTCTGCAAAGTTAACTCGTAACTACTGAAATTAACGGTAATGCGACTATACAAGCCGAAACCCACCATACCTGACGTTTAGAGTTAATTGCAAACGCAATGCAAATCAAAACATGGCAGAACAGAAAAAAAGCTCCCACTGTATCAGATAATTCAGCACTAAATACCAAGGTTAAATAAACAACTAGACTTAATATATTGATGCCCAGTATTACAAAAGCCGATATAGTTTGCTCATTTCTATTTTCTTCGTTCATAAATCTTGATGTTTGGGCGATTTTAGATTATTTTTTTGCACAAAAATTCAATCGAAGCTGTTCAACGTCCGCTTTGCTTTCATCATATCAGATATTGAAAATTCCGTACGGTATTTTGGCAGCAATCTTTTTGCATGCCGATACTTCATCTCATTTGGGTGCATTGAATTGAGTTTCATACAACCCAATTACTACAAGTTCTTCTTATTATATTCATGAATTGCTGCTACAATAGCTTCTGCCTCCTGCGGCTTAAAAGCAACTTTTTTAGCCAAAGCAACCATTCTTGCAGCCAAGCCTTTTTTTTGCGTTACAGGCTCGTTTCCATAAGTACCGTTTTTAAATTTCTGTGCAACATCAGGTGTATCCTCAAAGTACTTTAGCATTTCTACATCAAAAGCATTTTTACGCTTTGTTTCCTTATCTTTTGCAATCAATATCTTATAACCATTCAGCAAATCATTGTGATTTTTCTTTTGCCATTCAATGTATTCTTCTTCAGTACCGATAAAGCCTTGCGTATCTGGAGGGTATTGGTAAAATTTATGCGCATTGATTCGCCCAGTAGCTAAACGTTCCAACATATGATCATTTGTGCCCAAACTTTTCAACTGCAAATTCTCGGTATCTACAAAATGTACCTTATCATAGCTCACATTACCTAATTGATAAAATTGCAGATCGTCGGCCCTATACTTTTTCGCCTTCAATTTAGGGTTGGCAGCAAACTCGGCAGAGTCCTTGAATAAAATATAGCGTTGATTGAACCAAGGATCTTGTTCAAACTTGCCTATCAAACCATTTATTCTGGTACCATCTTTTAAAATGGCATAACCTTTTAGATAGGTAACCTGTGCCTTTACAATAGTGAAAGCGCATACGACACCGATTAACAATAAAAGTAGTTTTTTATTCATGTGGAAAGTATTATCCAGTTTGTACTGGGGTCAAAAAATGAAAGATAGTCATGTACGCAGAAAATCGAGCTTAAAGATATTTAGAGGAGCCCAAGATACATGAAGGCTTTGAAATTTGCAAATAGATTTAGTTTGTTAGATGTTTGGTTTTTTTAATGGTTTGGATTTAAACACACCCTGCTTTAAAGTCCTGACCTGTAACGAAGCGGAAAGCTACAAAGTAAAATAAATTCAGGATGATGAGGTAAGACAGGATGTCACACAGCTTCACCAACATTTCTAATATCTTTACCGCAAATCATCTAATTTTTGCAAATGGATAGGACTTTAAGCGTATTTAATTGGAGTGGCGGAAAAGATAGTTGTTTAGCCCTGCACCATATTTTGAAAAATCAACATTTCGAAGTGAAGTACCTATTAACGACTGTTAACGATGTTTACAATAGGGTGAGTATGCATGGCGTACGCGAAAGCCTGTTAATTCAGCAGGCTAATTGTTTGGAAATTCCTTTACATCAGGTTCGGCTGCCAGAATTGCCCGATATGGAGACTTATGAGCTGGAGATGAACAAGCATTTAACGCAGCTCAAAGCAGATGGGATTACCCATTCCATATTTGGCGATTTGTTTTTAGCCGACCTGAAAGCTTATAGAGAAAGTAAACTCGCCGAAATTGGATTGAAAGCCGAATTTCCGCTCTGGGAAAGGGATACAAGGGAGGTGTTGAAAGAGTTTCTTTCGTTGGGCTACCGGACCATCGTGGTTTGTGCCCAACAAGGTTTGGAAGATTTTTGCGGCCGCATTATAGATGAGCATTTTATTGATGATCTTCCAGCAGGCATAGATCCATGTGGCGAAAATGGCGAGTTTCATACTTTTGTGTTTGATGGCCCATTGTTTAAAAAGCCTATTGATTTTAGGTTGGGAGAGAAAGTATTCAAGACCTACCCATCGCCCGAAGGGGAAGATACGAAGGGATATTGGTACATAGATTTATTGGAAATACTTCCTTAATGAATAATTTTTAAGCAGCTTGCAGCTTAAATCTAAAATCGTAAATCTAAAATCGTAAATCAATTCGTACTTTTGCCGCTTAAACATCGAATAAATATGTTAAGAACAACTACTTGCGGTGCTTTGAGCCTTGAAAATTTGGGCGAAAATGTAACCTTGTGCGGCTGGATGCAGAACTCTAGGGATTTGGGCGGAATGACGTTTATCGACATCCGCGATCGTTATGGTATTACCCAATTGGTGTTTAACATGAACGACAATACCGATTTGTGCCAGCAAGCCCGTGAACTTGGTCGCGAATATGTGATCAAAGTTAACGGTGTAGTGGTTGAGCGTACCAATAAAAATAAAGAAATCCCAACTGGGGATATCGAAATCAAAGTTTCTTCGTTGGAGATCTTGAATGCTGCAAAGCTCCCTCCTTTCTTAATTGCTGATGAAACTGATGGTGGCGACGATTTACGTATGAAATATCGTTACCTGGATTTACGTCGTAATCCCGTACGTAACAATATGGTATTGCGTCATAAAATGGCACAATCGGTGCGTAGATATTTAGATGACCTTGATTTTATCGAGGTTGAAACTCCGGTGTTGATCAAATCGACCCCAGAAGGTGCCCGCGATTTTGTGGTGCCTAGTCGTATGAACCCTGGTGAGTTTTATGCTTTGCCACAATCGCCACAAACCTTTAAGCAATTATTGATGGTTTCTGGCTTTGATAGGTATTTCCAGATTGTGAAATGCTTTAGGGACGAGGATTTACGTGCGGATAGACAGCCCGAGTTTACACAAATTGACTGCGAGATGTCGTTTGTGGAGCAGGAAGATATTTTAAACACTTTTGAGGGTTTAATTAGACGTTTGTTCAAGGAAATTAAAGGAATTGATTTACCAGAAGTTCCACGTATGCAATATAGCGATGCGATGCGTTTATATGGCTCTGATAAGCCAGATACACGTTTCGAAATGCTTTTTGTAGAGCTAGATGAAGTTGTAAAAGGCAAAGATTTCGCTGTTTTTGACAATGCAGAATTGGTGGTAGGCATCAATGCGAAAGGTTGTGCACACTACACCCGTAAACAGTTGGATGAATTGACGGATTTCGTAAAACGTCCACAAATTGGAGCTACTGGGTTAATTTACATGCGCCATAACGAGGATGGTTCATTAAAATCATCTGTAGATAAATTCTATAACGAAGATGAATTGAAAAAATGGTCGGCTGCATTAAATACTCAACCGGGCGACTTGGTATTGGTATTGGCAGGACCAAATAAAGATAAAGTACGTAAGCAAATGAACGAGCTTCGTTTAGAGATGGGCTCTCGTTTAGGTTTACGTGATAAGGATAAGTTCTCGGCCCTGTGGGTGTTGGATTTTCCTTTGTTAGAGTGGGACGAAGAGACTGAGCGTTACCATGCGATGCACCATCCGTTTACCTCGCCAAAACCTGAAGATATTCCTTTATTGGATACCAACCCAGGCGATGTGAGAGCCAATGCTTATGACATGGTATTGAACGGTACTGAAATTGGTGGTGGTTCTATCCGTATCCATGACAAGGAAACACAATCGCTAATGTTTAAGCACTTGGGCTTTAGCCCTGAAGAAGCGCAAAAGCAGTTCGGTTTCTTGTTGGATGCTTTTGAATATGGCGCACCTCCACATGGTGGTTTGGCTTTCGGTTTCGACCGCTTGTGTTCACTTTTTGCTGGTTTAGATACCATTAGAGACGTGATTGCTTTCCCTAAAAACAACTCAGGCCGCGATGTCATGATTGATAGCCCAAGTACCATTGACGATAAACAATTGAAGGAATTGAAGATCAGTACTGTTGGCAGTTAACGATTTTCAATAGATAAAAAAAGCCCCATTGATTTTTAAATTGATGGGGCTTTTTTTTGCTTTGGCGCCATTTATCCCTTTTGTATATTTACAATGCATGAAAACCTTTAACCCTCCAATATCAACCCGCAAATCAGAGGAGCTAATACAAATAATTGCTGTTCCAGAAGACTGGGATAAGGAAGCTGTTGAACAAGCGAACAACGAACTCATTGCGAGAGAAATTGATTTTCAAGATTCGGTTAAGAAAGCAGCACTTAGACATCACCGTAAGCAAAGATTTGAGCAACTCAGCAGGGCGAAGGCATCTTATTCGATAGGTGATTTTATCTTCCAGCCCATTCCCACATTATTAGAAATCTTAATCTCTTGGGAATTAAAGAAAGATGGGTATTTACGTAAAGCAAAACAACAAAAGATATTTAGGATAATAATATTTGCAGTGTTTATTATTGTTTATCTATTATTTTCCGTTGGCGTACTTTAAAAAGATAAGCTACATGGTGGCTTAGCAAACTTGATTATGCAAAACATTAAGAAATAATAAGATTAAGGATTTTTATATGTTCCACGTCATTTCCCGACGACACTGCGGTCGAAATGATGACGCGTCTATAACAAAAATGAAGCCTAGTTAATTTCTTAACTAGGCTTCATTTTTAGATGTTTTAAAACAAACTAGAATTTATACGACAGTGTGGTTAAAAACTGACGTGGGGGAATTGGGTTAACACTATAGTTTTCGTGAACAAAATAGCTCAGCTCATTGGTAATATTAGATACTTTGGCTAATAGAGAGATTCTTCTCCATGAATATCCTGCTGATAAATCTACAGTAGTAAATGCCTTTATTGGAATTACACGGCTAGTGGTTGCATTTTTGGTATCGTTCCAGCCTCCATTTCTATCGCCGGTATAAAATGCAGAAGCACCTAGTTTTAAGCCTTTGACCGCACCGTTTTGTACCGTATAAAAAACCGTTGCATTTGCTGTGTTTTTGGTAGTGCCCACCATTCGAACGTTTTCTACGTTTCCAGTATTAGCCAATGTAGACGTGTAACGCATATAGTTATAGGCATAACCTGCAATAATGTTTAGCCCCTTCGCTAAAGTGCCGTTAACATCTAGCTCAAACCCATCGCTTCGCGTACTTCCAGAAAACTCTTTAACATTTGCATCTGCATTAACCGTAACTCCATCAGCTTTAAAAAGTGCCGTTTGAGCAAGATTAGAATTCTTTATGACATAATAAGTCGCATTTACTGATAATCGGCCTCCCAAAAAGTCATTTTTTATCCCTGCTTCGTACTGGTCAATAATTGAAGGCTGCAATGCTGCGCCAAACACATCAAGACCAGAATTAGGGGTAAAATTATTGGCATAACTTACATAAGCTGAAGTCTGTGTAAACGGTTGGTATATCAATCCGAATTTTGGAGAAAAGGCATTATCAAACTTGGTCGCTATTGCTAAAGGACTTGCCGCCGCCAATGCTGTTGGTGTTGTTCTTGCATTCTTTTGATCGGTATAACGAATGCCCGCCAATACCTTTAACTTGTTGGTAAGCTCAAATAAGTTTTGAATGAAAGCACCGTATCTATAAACTGGAGTCAGTGTTCTCGACATTGCCACCGCTTCTGGCATATATCCATTTCCTTCATAGGTGGTAGGGTCAAATACGTTCATGTTTCCGTAGTTAAATGTAGCAACCAACTGTCCGGATTGGTTTCTAAAGTTGAACGCATGGCTAGTTACCCTTGATTGGTCAGCATCTACCCCCACTAACAGCGTATTTTTAATGCCCAAAAATTGAAATTGTCCAGTTAAATTAACCTGCTGGTTATAGGTATATTCTTGTGTTTTTGCTCGGGACAGGTTCCTAGAGGCAACACCCGAGGTATTTGCTTGAATACGTTCGGCACCATAGTAATTTCTGTCGTACGACTGATAAGACGCCACCACGTTAATTTTCCAGCTATCGTTAAATCGATGATTGGCGTTTAATTGCATGGTCGTAGTATTTGTCTTGTTATAAGCCCAAGGCGTATTCAAAAACTTGTTTCTTCCAAAATCAACAATTTGGCTATTTACCGAACCAACGCCGAAATCAGGAGTATAATTACTGCTTAAATAATCGGCTTGGAACAATACATCGGTGTTTTCACTTGCCTTGTATAGGATTGAGGGATTGATATAAAACCTTTTCGATTCTACATGATCTCTAAAGCTTTCCGCTTTCTCCCCTGTACCAATAATTCTGAAGGCGAATTTATCATCAATAGGGCCATAAAGATCTACCGTTGGCTTATACTCCCCGTAACTTCCCGTACGGAAAGCAACTTCTCCCCCTTGTTCAAATTTAGGTTTCTTAGTGATCATATTCACCACTGCACCTCCTGTTACACCGCCATACAACAAAGCAGCACTACCTTTTAACACTTCAACAGATTCCAAAGTGCTTGCTTCTGGACTACCGCCAATACTGGTACGGGCACCATTCTTGAAAATATTATTGGACCCTAAGCTGTAGCCTCTAGCGTAAAAATTTTCGCCTACGCCACCACGGTTAGCTCCCAATGCCACGCCATTCACGTTCTTCATCAAATCTCCAAGTCTATCTGCTTGTTGATCTTGGATTACCTGATTGGTAATAATTTGCACTGATTGAGGCAAATCTCTAGGCGCAATGGCCACCTTACCTAAGGTTACAGGCTTTTTATTAGATGATTTATAAGTGCTGATAGATACTTCCTGCAACTGTGAAGCCGATTCAGAAATCATAATGGTATTCATTTGATTATCGCCTTCTTTCAGCTGTACATCAAGTTGCAATGGCTTAATGCCTATTGCCGAAACCTTCAGCTGATAGGCTCCAACTGTTAAGTTCTTGAAGATAAAACGGCCATTTTCATCAGTCTGCGTAGAAACACCTTTTAAGCTCACGGTTACATGGCTAGCTGCGCTACCATCATTAGTTTTAACGACACCAGAAAGGTTTGATTTAGCTTTTTGTGCATATACAGCTACTGAAAACAGGCTTAGCAGTACGCAAGCGAATAGGGTAGATATAAACTTTATTCTCATTTTTATTTAGATTAAATCTTGATAGCGCAAAGGTAGGTTTGAATCCACTTTCTGTCAAGGGATTTTTACATTTAATCTAAAAGCGGTTTAATAATGTCCTAAGGGATATTTTCGTCGTATTTAAGAAGGAAAAATGGGGCTATGCCCTGGTTTCCTCATTGCGACCGCAGCGAAGCGAATGGAGAAATCTAACGACTATAAATAAAATCATTAAAGAGTTAAGATGAATTAAGATTGCTTTCATACTCGTCATTGCAAGACACGACCGCAAGGCAGCTACTAAGTAAGCCAATCTTACTACTATTAAAAGCCAAATAAGATTGCTTCGTACCTCGCAATGACGGAAATGCACATACCAATAAAAAAAGCCTAGTCAATTTCTTAACTAAGCTTCATTTCTTAATGGTTGAAAAATGTTACGCTAATATCATTTCAATATGTGGAATGTCGTCTTCCAGATATTCGTCGCTATCTTTCACAAAACCAAAGCTTTCGTAAAACTTTTTAAGGTAAAGCTGTGCCCCTATCCGGATGGGACGTTTGCCATGAGTTTCATAGACCATTTCGATGCTTTTTTCCATCAAGGTTATTCCAGCACCAATGCCTCTGTATCTTGAATTAGTCAACACACGGCCAATGCTTGCCTCTGCGAAGGAAACTCCAGCCGGAACTATTCGAGTATAGGCAACAAGGTTGTCGCCATCCCAGGCCATTAAATGATGACATTTTAAGTCCTTGCCGTCCAAGTCCTGATAATTGCAATTTTGCTCAATCACGAATACTTCGCTGCGCAAGCTCAATATCGTGTATAACTCCTGCTTGGATAGTTCGTCGAAGTGTTTATATGTCCAATGAAGTATTGGTTTTTCCATGATAATTCTGTTCTTTCGCTAATTTCGTCGATAAAAAATAACGCTGATTTTCGCAGACGGCAACCATCAAGATCTTGCCTACGAAAATCAGCGCACAAATCTATAGAATCTACAGTAAATATTTACCTACGCCAAGTTTCTACCAGCGTTCACAATTCCGTAAACTGTTCTAATGGCCAGTTTTTCGTAGGCCTGCTGTTTCTCCTCACTTAAATCTCCCTGTAACTTATCCAACGCAAAATGCTGAATCAATACCAATGGAAGGATGATTTTTTCACGCACCGCTATAGATTTTTTCTCTACCGGATAATTCTCCATTAATGTTTCATGGCCTGTCAATTTCAATAGCATCGTCTTCGAAAGCTCAAATTCGGCATGCAACTGTTTCCAAAACGGACCAAATTTAGGGTCGTTAGCCAAATAAGCGGTAATCTCGAAATCAGATTTGCTCATTGACATGATACAGTTGTCGATAATTGTTTTGAAATACCCCGACTGCTGGTAGGTTTTCTGCACTTGTGCCCAATGCCCCAAATCTTCCTGCGCTTTTAGCGCTGTACCAACGCCATAATATCCTGGAACGTTTTGTTTCAACTGGCTCCATGAGGTTACAAAACCAATAGCTCGCAAATCATCCAGCTTTAACTTAGTGCCTGCATTTCTCTTCACCGGTCTACTGCTAATGGTAATTTTCGACAATAAACTTAACGGCGAAAGTTTCTCCAAGTATTCCAAAAACAATGGATCGTTACGCAAATCGATATAAGCATCGTAGCTATCTTTCGCCATTTTGCTCAGAATATCGAAGTTTTCCTTATCGAGAAGCACGTTATGTTTGCTTTTAACGCCAGAAGAAATTCCCGCATTAATTAATTGCTCCATATTAAACGTAGCACTATCTACAGAACCATATTGGGAGCTGATGGTTTGTCCTTGTACAGTTAACTGGATGTTTTTATTGGCAATTTCTTTACCCATTGAGGCATAAAAACGATGTGTTTTACCACCGCCACGTGCTGGAGGGCCGCCCCTGCCGTCGAAAAATGCTAGTTGGATATTGTGTTCTTCTGCAACTTTGGTTAAAGCTACCTTGGCGGTAAATATCGACCAGTTAGCCATCAAGTAACCACCATCTTTGGTACTATCAGAAAAGCCCAACATAATATGCTGCTTGCCGCCTCTTAAAGCCAAATGCTTTTTATAGAAAGGATGCGTATATAACTTTTGCATAATTTCGCCAGCCCCCGAAAGGTCGTTAACCGTTTCAAACAAAGGCACAAAGTCAATGCTCAAGCTTTCAGCTTCCCAGCCGTTCCAAAGGAACAGTTCCATTAATTGTAAAATATCACTAGCCTGCTGGCAATTACTGATAATAAAACGGTGGCAGGCTTCTTCGCCATTTTTTTGCTGTATGTCTTTGATCTCTGCAATGGTTTGCAAGGCATCCTTAATCAGATTATCCTGCTCTCCCGCGTAGATAATTTTGGCACTCCTTAACGAAATGGCTTTTAATTTTTCTTCCTCAGATAGTTCATCATAGTTTTCGTTGTATAGCGAATTGATTGGCTTTTGCGACCTGCAATACTCATGCACTTTTCGCAATACCCTACTATCTTGTCGAATATCTAGCGAGGCGAAGTAGCAACGATAAAGCTCTACCTTTCTCAACAAGTCCTGAACTATGTTCACAAACAAACCATCATGATATTTATTTAAAATCTCGATAACGTTGTTAAGGTGTCTAATGATTTCATCTGAAATATCTCTTTCTTCCAATGAAGAGTTAAAGGCATTTTCATAAAAAACTTCCTGAAGCTTATTGATATCTTCCTCTACCCCCCTAAAAGTTATGCGTCTTTTTACGTTTCTAAAATCACGGTAGTAGCATCTGAACAAAATTTGTCTTAGCAATTTAGAAACTTCCAAGGTTGTTTGCGCTTTCACGTTCGGGTTACCATCTCTATCGCCGCCTGGCCAGAAACCTAATTCAATTACTTTTTTAGGGTCAATATGGTATTCGCTCAACAGTTGATTTAGCCCGGTTTGGATATTTGCTGCCGCAAAATAAAACACGTTTTCTAGGTACCAAGCCAAACTCATGGCCTCATCTACCGGTGTTGGTGATTTTTTGTTGAAAAATGGCGTTTTGCCCAATTGTTGCAACAATTGGTTGATTGTGGTAATGTCATTAGATTTGATTGCAGCCGTAAGGTCATTGATAATTCCCAATACTGGCCCCGGATAAAACTGTGTTGGGTGGGCCGTAAGTACCAATCTCAAAGAAAACTCTTCAATTAAACGGTCTATCTTATCATGAAGGGTCGCATCGTCATTGGCTTTTTGGAATAAGGCCCTCAAAGAACTCTGTTCATCACTGGTATTCAGTTTGGTGAAAGATGCATCTTCTACAGCATCAAAAAGCACTACCTGTCTCTCTATGTATTGGATAAAACGGAACAGCAAATCAATAATGCTTTCCTCTCCCTTATCATGCACATATTTCTCAAAAAACTTCTCGATTAATTCATCTGGTTTTTCATGATTTTTTATGCCGTCCTCGCAACTCTTAAAAAAAAGCGGCAATAGGGTTCCGGTATCTTTAATCTTGTAAAACGGAAGCGTAAGAAACAAACTGTTGTACAATTCGAAACGAGATACAACCTCGTTATTGAAATAATATTCGCGCTGACTGGGTTGATTTAATTGCATCCCGAAAAATAAGTATATTTAGTTTGTTACAAAAATAAAAATGGATTTTATCGAGTATTTTGATAGACTTTTAGCTAAAACCTAAAGACCTTACTAAAAATCAAGATTTGATTATGTCTAAAAAAGTCGTACCTTGTACCTATGAAAGGTTTAAACAAAATCTTTTAAAAGCATTACAAAATCTTATTCTATAGTTTTTGTAAAAATTGTTAATTTTTTGGGATAAACGCCCCTGACCAAAAGTTGGGGGCGTTTTATTTTCACAACAATTTCATTAGGCTTTTCCGCTCTTCTAGCTTTTTTCTAAAATTTAATCCTATTTTTAGTTAACCAATATTTCAGCCCGTTTCATCATGAGAACTTTTTTGCGCTTATTGCTAGTTTTTGCTCTGTGTTTTTTTGCCTTCTTATCTTTTAAACCTAAAGAACAACAAAGTTGGATAAGGATTAATTTATTGGGTTATCAACCAAAATCCATTAAAGTGGCCGTTTGGGCCAGCAAGGGCTCGGCCATTCCCAAAAGCTTTGAATTGATAGAAAAAACTAGCGGCAAAACCGTTTACACTTCAAACAATATTAAAACCTTTGGTGCTTATGGGCCTTTTGAAAGTGCCGCACGATTAAATTTCTCTGAATTTAAAAAGCCCGGCCGCTACTATATTAAAGTAGATGATATCGTATCGCCAGAGGTAATTATTGGTGAAGCGGTGTACAAGAATACGGCCGATTTTGCCTTAAGGTATATGCGCCAACAGCGTTGTGGTTATAATCCTTTTTTAAAAGACAGCTGCCACACTCACGATGGTTTTGTGGTTTATGGCAAAGAAGGTGGCATCAAAGATAGCACACATTTTGACGCCGTTGGTGGTTGGCACGACGCGAGTGATTACCTACAATACTCGACCACTACCGCTAATGCTACTTATCATTTGTTAATGGCCTACCGAGACTTTCCGAAAGCTTTTACCGACCATAAGTTGGCTACTGGACTTGACGGTAAAAATGGCATAGCGGATGTATTGGATGAGGCTAGATGGGGTTTAGATTGGTTGATGAAAATGCATCCGTCGGCAAAAATCATGTTCAACCAATTGGCAGATGATAGGGACCATATCAGTATGCGTATCCCGAAGGAAGACAGCCAATACGGAAAAGGTTTTGAACGTCCGTTGTATTTTATTGATGGAAATCCGCAGCAAAGGGGCAAGTTTATGAATGATACTAAGGGGACCAGTTCAACCGCAGCTAAGTTTGCCAGCGCTTTTGCTTTGGCCAGTGAGCTTTACCCCAAAGACAAGAGTTTTACCGAAAAGCTAGTTGAAAAATCTAAAACAGCTTATCAATATGCAATACAGAAGAAAGGTGTTACCCAAACAGCCTCTGTAAAATCACCCTACATTTATGCTGAAGATAATTGGGTTGATGACATGGAGCTAGCCTTGGCAAAAGTGGGAAGCATTAACGGCTATGGCGCAAAAGCACTTGATTCCGCTTTTTATTATGCCTTGCAAGAGCCTATAACTCCTTGGCTTGTTAACGACACGGCCAAGCACTACCAATGGTACCCTTTCATCAATTTAGGGCATTATGAACTAGCCAAACAATCTGAAGGGAACCGCAAACGTGAACTGATAGATTATTATAAGCAAGGTATTCAACAGGTTTGGAACCGAGCGAAAAACAACGCATTTTATCGTGGCGTACCATTTATTTGGTGCAGCAACAACCTTACCGTGGCTTTTGCCATGCAATGTATGTGGTACAAGCAGCTAAGTGGCGACGGTGCTTTCTCCGAATTGGAACAAGCAAATTTTGATTGGCTGTTTGGTTGCAACCCATGGGGTACCAGCATGGTTTATGGCCTTCCAAGTTATGGCGATACTCCTGTAGATCCACACTCGGCTTTCACCCATTTGGGCAAATATCCTATTGATGGCGGGTTGGTTGATGGGCCTGTTTATACCAGCATCTATAAAGGCTTAATAGGCATACAATTGACCAGACCTGATGATTATGCTGCTTTCCAAAGTGATCTAGCCGTTTACCATGATGATTACGGCGACTATAGCACCAATGAACCCACCATGGACGGTACCGCTTCCCTTGTTTATTTATTAGCAGCCTATGAAAGCAGAACCAATAAGGAGTTTGCCAGCTATCACAAAGAATATGGCGCCATTAACCGAGGTGACATTAAAGAAAAGGAATTGGCCATTGTATTTACTGGCGATGAATATGCTGATGGTGGGCAGAAAATTATTTCGGCATTGGACAAGGAAAAGGTAAAAGCATCTTTCTTTTTCACAGGTAATTTTTATAGAAACGCGGCCTTTGCTCCTTTTATCAAAACAGCGAAGGCCAAAGGGCATTATTTGGGGGCTCATTCCGACCAACATTTATTATATGCCGATTGGAAGAAAAGAGATTCATTATTAGTTACGGAGAAACAGTTTAAAGATGATTTAGCGGCCAACTATAAAGTGATGGAACAATTTGGGATTACCCAGAAATCGGCCAAATATTTTTTGCCTCCTTTTGAGTGGTACAACCAAACCATCGCCAATTGGACTGATGATATGAGACTAAAACTCATTAATTTCACTCCGGGTACAAGGTCTGCAGCCGATTACACTTACCCAGAATTAGGAAAGGCCTACAGAACCAGCGATGAAATATATCAATCCATCATCGATTACGAAAAGCAACAATCTTTAAACGGTTTTATCCTTTTACTACACGTAGGTACCGACCCAAGGAGAAAAGACAAATTTTACGATAAACTTCCGCAGCTGTTACAGTATCTTAAACAAAATGGCTATAAAGCAGTAAGCATTGATAATTTGTTGGCCAATGCCGCCAATTAGTTCTATTTTTTAGATTAAATAACTAACTTTGGCGCAAAAGTTTAAAAAATGAGCAATTCAGAAAATAAAAACAAATTTGATTGGGTTTGGTATGTAATGGGCATGTTAGCTTTTGTATTAGCTTCCTCTGCAGTTACTTTACACATTGGCTACCTTTTCCTAGCTGCTATTGTTGGTCTAATCTTCGGCGGTGTGTTCTTGAACAAAATCGTTAAAGGAAGACAATACTAATATCACCAAGCAAGAAAATCAAGATACACAACCAATTTATATTTTGATGAAAAAAGTATGCTTATTGATGCTGCTTTTGGTTGGAGCTTTTGCCGTTAAGGCTCAAAATGCTTCGGACAATGGCACCATTAACTTTCCAAAAGTTGATACCAGTCCTCTGGATGTGGTTTATTTCCCATTAAACGTTACGAAATCTAAAGAGCCTCTTGAACCAGTAGTTCGCGTGTTATATTCTCGTCCTCAAAAAAAGGGGAGGGAAATTTTTGGCGTTTTGGAGCAATTTGACAAGGTTTGGCGTTTAGGGGCAAATGAAAGTACCGAAATACAATTCTTTAAATCGGTTACCATTGGCGGGAAAAAGATTAAAGCTGGTAGATACAGTTTATTTGCCATTCCTAGTAAGGATAAATGGACTATCATCATCAACAAGCAAACCGATAAATGGGGTGCCTTTAGCTATGATGAAAAGAAAGATGTGTTGAGAACAGACATCCCGGTTGGAAAAACCGAAAAACCTGTTGAAGCTTTCTCTATCACCTTCGTAGAAACTGCCCAAGGAACTAACTTGGTCATGGCTTGGGACAATACCCAAACGGTTCTGCCCATTGGTTTTAAGAAATAAGAAGTTAAAAATCTAAATAAAAAAGGGAGAATTATTGTTCTCCCTTTTTTTGTGCCTTCTTCATCCCCCGCCTTAAATAACTATCCAAGTAAATTAATAGTAAAACGGCATTGGCAAATAATGCTGTCCATAAAACTGCTGGGCTGATTTCAATATTCAAATCAAAACGTACTGTTGGCGCTTTAAGCGTGAAATCTGGAGTTGCCGTAGCAAAAGCATAAACCAGTATACCGATCAACATCACAGCAAAAAAACCACCAATGGCATAAATAATCCTTCGGTCTATCTTGGTCTTTAAAGCCACTGGAGCAATTTCATGCTGTACCTGCTCCATCACATTACGGGTAAAGGACATGGAGGGCTCATCAATTTCCAAATGGGTATTCAATTGCTCATTTACTGCTAGCAATTGCTTATATAAATCCGCTAAAGATTGGTTTGTCCCTAATTTCTTTTCTATTTCTGCTCGCTCCTCAAGCGTACAAAAACCATCAATATAATTCCAAAGTTGTTCTTCTTGCTTTGTCATATCAACTCCTTTACTTCTTCTTTCAACAAAAATTGTAATTTTTCTTTTAACCTATGCCTTGCTCTATGGAGCTTCACCTTTACGGTATTAGGATCCATCACCAAAGCTTGTCCTATTTCTTCTAAACTTTGCTCCCCCTTATAAAATAGGGTAATGATTGCCGCATCATCAGGTAACAGCATTGATATGGCTTGGTTCAAATATTTATAGGTAGATTTTTTCTCTACCGTATCAGCATCAAAACTGTTATCGTTATTGGGCAACTGTAGTACATGCTCTTCATCATCTATGGAATTGGCATCTAACTTCTTCTTTCTTAAATAAGTCATGGCCGTAGTATAGGTAATGGTATACAGCCAGGTAGAGAATTTAGAGGTTTGTTTAAAAGTTCCTAGCGCCTTGTAGGCCTTAATGAAGCAATCTTGTGCAATCTCTTCTGCATCTTCCCTATTTTTAGCAAAGCGCAATGCCAACGTAAAAACAAACCGTTGATGGCGTTTAACTAATAGCGCATAATTGCCGGTATTTCCCGTCAAAATGGAATTAATAAGTGCCAGGTCTGTTTCTTCTTGCTGCATGCTGAACCGTATGACGCTAGGTTTTAAAGCGAGGTTACAGCAATTTACATTTTTTTTGGTTATTTGTTGAGATTGGTTAATCGGTTATGTGATTAACTGTTTGGCGCATCGCGATCCCTTCGACTAACCAATTCAACGATTTAAACAATTAACCTATTTTAATGTGACACGGCTTTCAGACCGATAATGGAACCTATTAGCGTAACGATAAAAAACAAGCGCCAAAAACTAGCGGGGTCTTTAAAGACCAAAATACCCATAAGTACCGTTCCTACCGCACCAATACCAGTCCAAACGGCGTAGGCCGTACCAATAGGAAGAGTTTGCGTGGCTTTAATTAATAACAACATGCTAATGGTTAGCGAAACCAAAAAGCCAACAAACCACCAAGCGGCCTCTGAGCCACTGGTTTCTTTTACCTTGCCTAAGCAGGAAGCAAATGCGACTTCAAAAAGTCCAGCAATAATTAATATGATCCAGTTCATTATTTTATAATTTGCTGCAAAAATCGGTAGTTGGGATATCATTTTATTTAACAAATGATAAAAAAGGAAAATGAAGATTAAAAAGAAAGCAGGACGCTATTTCATTGTAGCTCTAATTCTACTCAGCGACACTTGTGTAATGCCTAAATAGGATGCAATATAGCCCAACTGCACTCGCTTTAAAATATCAGGTGAATTAATGAGTAAGTCATAATAACGCTCTGTGGCAGTTTTAAACTGCAAATCCATAAAACGCTGTTCGGCATTGATCAACTCTTGCTCGGCAAATTTACGTCCCCAATTGGCAATATGAATATGTTGGCCATAAAGTTCCTGTAGTTGGTTGCTTGATATTCGATAAAGAACACTTTCTTCCAACATCTCAATACTTTCGTAACCTGGTTCATTTTTAAAGAAGCTAAGAAAGGAAATCATCACGTCGCCAACTCCTCCAAACCAAATGGTGGTCTCGCCTTTGGCTGTTTCCTTGTAAGCTCTGGCCATGCCGCTTTCAATAAAATACACATAACGTTCTATCTTTTCGGCGCTGATGACGGTAGTACTTTTTCGTACCTCAATCCGCTCAAAGCGAGACAAAAACAATTCCTTCTCCATTGGCGGAAGTAGAAAAATTTCATCTATTTTACTTGAAATTGCAGTCAAAAGTGTGGTTTTATAGCACAATTTAATTTTTTTTGGCGAGAGTGTAACCTATTTTTTTTTGCTGTTGTCATAACACTCAGAACACGGTTCACAACAATTGAAATGTTTAACAAAAAATTATAAATACCATGATAGGAGAATTAGTACCGATTGTATTGTTTGTTGGTGCGTTTGCATTAGTTTTTGGCATCAGATATTTCTTGAATAAAGAAAAAATGGCCATGATAGAAAGGGGAATTGACCCAGGTCTTAGAAAATCGACCCCAAAACCTTTTTTAAGCTTAAAATTTGGCTTGCTTATGGTCGGTGTAGGTTTAGGGCTATTAGTCGCATTATTTACGGTCAGAGGTGTGTTTGGCGCAGATATGACTCATAATGAAGAAGGCCAAGCGGTAGCCGTTTACTTTGGAAGTATTTTTATCTTCGGCGGTTTAGGCTTAATCACTTCTTACGTTATTGAAAAGAAGTGGCTTGACCAGCATTCTTAATATCCCTGCTGCTTTGATGATCAACTAGGGCAACCTTACGAAGTTTTTAGAACCTTCGTAAGGTTTTTGTTTTTAACACTATTTCTTTTTTCTCTTTACCGATTTTAGAAATTGGATAAGCACCGTTTCATCGTTCTTTAAGACCTTCTTTTCATCCTTTTCGTCAAGGGAAATACGCTTTAGATAGCGCTGTAGTTCTCCATTTTCAAATGCTTCCAATAACATTGGATAAACATAGGCACTCTTACAAACGGCTCTGGTATTCCCTAATTTTGCAGCGACACAGTCTAAGGCTGTAACTACCAGTTTCTTCGCAGATACTTCTGGATTTTCACTAGTGCAAATGGCCAATTGACGCATGGCTTCCAAAGTTCCGCCCCAGGTCCTGAAATCTTTTGCGGTAAAATCATCTTCGGTAATTTCCTTAATGTATTGATTGATCATGCCAGAATCTACCGCCTTGCGCTGATGATCTTTTGTATAGAATTGGAACAAATCTTGGCCTGGGATATCTTTACATCGCTTCACTAACTTGATCAATCGCCCATCTGTCAAACGTATTTCCTGCTTAACTCCTTTTTTGCCAACAAAACAAAGGAAAGTTCCATTATTTTTATGCTTAACGTGTTTGTCTTTCAGTGTGCTTAAACCATAGCTATTGTAGCTTTTCTCATAAGCGGCGGTACCAATTCTGATCAGGGTATCCTGCAAAACAGCTACGCAAATGGCCAATACTTTTCTTTCATCTAAGTTTTTTCGTCGTAGGTCTTTTTCTACTCTTTTTCTAGCTTTTGGTAGAGCTTTACCAAATTCTAATAATCGAAAATATTTATGATTGGAACGGCGATTAACCCATTCGGGATGATAACGGTATTGTTTTCTTCCCGCTACATCAACCCCTACAGCCTGCAGATAACCGTTCTTTTTAGGCGAAATCCAAACATCTGTCCATGCAGGAGGCAGTACAAGTTTTTGAATACGTTCTAAAGCTGCACTGTCTGTCACTTTATTGCCTTTATCATCTTCATAATTGAATTTTCCAGGCTTTCCTTTACGATATATTCCGCCTTTTTCTGGGCTTACAAAAACTAAATGACTATCATTAATGACATCAGCAGTGCTTACCATATTTCTCTTTTATGGCAAAAACAAAGAGGTTTTGAAATAGTTTGAATTAGGATTGAGGTTTAGGCAAAATAGCTACCGTTAAACGGCTCACGCAATTCATCTTTCCTTTATCGGTATAGAGTTTTATTTCCCATAAGTGCGTTTTCCCACCAATATGCAAAGGCTTGCAAACACCTTTCACAAAACCTGAACTTACTGGCCTAATATGATTGGCGTTTACTTCCAAACCTACAGCAATATGTTTGTTAGGATCAATACACATATAAGAAGCAATGCTTCCCAAAGTTTCGGCAAGTACCACCGAAGCACCCCCATGTAAAATCCCTGCGGGCTGATGAGTGCGCTCGTCAACAGGCATGGTAGCACACAAATAATCTTCGCCAACTTCCGTAAATTCTATACCCAGTAGTGCGCCAATATGATTTTTCGGGCGGCTATTTAGCATTTCTGGAGTAAATTCCTTGAACCAAATCATATCATTAAGTTAAAAGTAAAAATTCAAAAGTCGCATGGACAAGTTAAGTTGCCGTTTTGCAATTTTTAACTTTTTAACATTGCAACCGTTAAACCTTACAACAATCTCATTTACAAATATCTCTCTACAATCACATTTTGGTGGTGCATCACATGGCCCGCTAAAATAAACACCAAAGCTCTCACTGAAATTTCGTTGCCATTGGCATTGCCAAATCTGTCCAATTCATCTTCATTGAGAGATTTAAGCAAAAACATGTTCGATTTTCTTAAAGCGATGAACTCCTCACATAAACTATCTAAGCTACGGTCTTTAAAATGGGCATTAATCACGTATTGATCTTCATCAAACCCGGGAATAAGCGCTTTTTCTCCTCTCGCAAAACAAGTTAAGCGAAAAACCATGATACGCTCCGTATCTATGATATGGCCAAACATTTCTTTGATGGTCCATTTGCCGGGTGCGTAAGCATAATCTGCTTTATCGGCATGGCTCGTCACGAAATGGGCAAAAGCCTCGGCCTGAGTAGCTAGCGTTTCCAGCACATCTTCATCAACGAGTTTGATATAATTCTCATACCATTGTGGATAGTCCTGTGTTTGTGGTCGGTTCATATGTGATACTGCTTTTTAATATAATTCTGAAGGTTGTGCCTTTGCCCAGCTCAGAGTCTTTGACAAAAACTTGCCCTTTATGATAATTTTCTACAATTCTTTTAGTTAAGGTCAGGCCTAAGCCCCAGCCTCTTTTTCTGGTGGTATACCCCGGTTGGAACACCGTATCGAATTTTGATCGCTGAATCCCACGTCCGGTATCAGAAATATCAATAAAAACTTCCTCTTTCGCCAAGTTTTCAATGATGTTAATCGTGATTGTACCATCATTGTCTATAGCATTTACTGCGTTTTTAAGTAGGTTTTCAATCACCCAATCAAACAACGGAACACTCAACATGGCCCTCACCTGTTTATCGCCAGTAATTACGAAGTTAATTTTTTCCGAAGCCCTTACTCTAAAGTAATCTACAAAGTTATTGATAACTACATAAACCACGTGGTCTTCCAAAATCGGTTTAGAACCCACTTTTGAGAAACGGTCGGCGATAATTTCCAAACGCTGTATATCATTTTCCATCTCGGCCACCAGCGGATCGTCTTCTGCATCGAACCGTGTTTTGATCAGTTCAACCCAAGCCATAAGCGACGAGATTGGCGTTCCCAGCTGATGGGCAGTTTCTTTGGCCATACCCACCCATACTTGGTCCTGCTCCGCTTTTCTGGCTGCGCTAAAACCCACGTAGGCAGTCACCAAGAACAATGCAATTACGCCTAACTGAATATAAGGGAAAAATCGTAGTTGGGTTAAAATGATGGAGTCTTTATAGTAGGCAACAAGTTCTTCTTCATTAATCCCTCTCATTTTGGCAGGCTTATGCTGCGCTTTCATCTTTTGCAACTGCTTGGCAAAATATACCGTATCATACTGCTTCGACTTATTGTCGGGGTAAAGTGTTTTAGTAGTATCCAAGCCGTCCCATAAATAAATGGACCCGTCCATTCGGGTAATGATTACGTCCATTTTGTTGTTCTTCTTGATGGTCTCAAAAACATCCGTCAACTGTTCGTTGTCGTACATTTTCATTCTTTGCTCTGCCACTTTGATCCAAAGCAAAAATTGCGTGGCTTCCTCCCGCTCCATCTTTTGCACAAAGAAATTGGTATAAGCTACCGATGCGAAACCAATCACACCTGCAAAGACCAATAAAAACAATTTCCAACGAAGCTTTTTCTGATACGGATTCATTTCTTAGCCAAAATACAATATCAGAACGGAAAAACCTCAAAACCATTATGCTTTTTCAAAAAGCCGTCATCTATCATTTTTAAAAGCATAAGCGCTTCATCAACTATGAAAACAACACAAAAACAGATGAAAATCATATCTTTGTGGCGCACTAAAGGTTGTCGCAGTTCCATTCATTCTTAGTCGATCCTGAAATAAATTCAGGATGACGTACTTAGGATTGGCCTTGGCTTAAAAACCTTTAAGTAGGATTACAGAAATATAACGATGAGTAAAGAAGTTAGAGTAAGATTTGCGCCAAGCCCTACCGGAGGTTTGCATTTAGGAGGTGTTAGAACCGCCTTGTTCAATTACCTTTTTGCAAAGAAAAACAACGGAACCTTTATTTTAAGAGTAGAAGATACCGACCAAACCCGCTTTGTAGAAGGCGCAGAGCAATATATTGTAGATTGTTTGGAATGGTGCGGCATTGCTCCTGATGAAAGCCCCCAAAAGCCGGGAGCTTTTGGCCCATACCGCCAAAGCGAACGCAAGCCTTCATATCGTCAATATGCAGAACAATTGGTGGCTAGTGGATATGCCTATTATGCTTTTGATACTTCTGAAGAACTTACGGCAAAAAGAGCGGAAGAGCCCAATTTTCTTTACGGGCAAAAAACCCGCATGCAAATGCGCAACTCGCTTACCTTAACCCAAAATGAAGTAAGTGAGCTACTGGCGCAAAACGCACCCCATGTAATCCGAATTAAAATGCCTACCGATGAGCAGGTAACTTTTACCGATATGATCAGGGGTGTAGTAAGTTTCGACACGAACCTTGTAGACGATAAAGTTTTGCTAAAGGCAGATGGCATGCCTACTTATCATTTAGCGGTGGTAGCCGACGACAAAGCCATGGAAATTTCGCACGTATTTAGAGGCGAAGAATGGCTCCCTTCTGCTCCGATCCATTTGTTACTTTGGAAATATCTAGGCTGGGAAAACGAAATGCCTGCTTGGGCGCATTTGCCGCTGATCCTTAAACCTGATGGCAATGGTAAATTGAGCAAAAGAGATGGCGATAGACTTGGATTCCCAGTGTATGCTATGAATTGGACGGATCCAAAAACTGGCGACCTAACCAAAGGTTTCAAAGAACTTGGCTTTATGCCCGAAGCTTTTGTAAATCTTTTGGCACTGTTAGGCTGGAACGACGGGACAGACAAGGAAATTTTTACTTTAGAAGAATTAAAATCGGCGTTTTCTGTTGAAAGGATCAGCAAGGCTGGAGCAAAATTCGACTTCGAAAAAGCAAAATGGTTCAATCATGAGTGGATCAAGTATACTCCTGCTAATAGTTTACAATCTACAGTTAGCGGCTTATTAAAACAAAATGGCGTTGAAACCCATGAAGAAAAGCTAACCAAAGTAATTGAGCTGGTAAAAGACAGATGTACTTTATTGCCTGATTTTGTTGCCCAAAGCGCTTATTTCTTTAAAGCTCCTGCAGCATACGACGTCGCTGCCGTAAAACCTAAATGGAACAATGATAAAGCAGACTTTTTTGAAGAGTTTGCAAACACATTAAACATTGAGTTAAGCGCTGTAGACTTAGAAAGCAATTTTAAAGCTCTGGCCGAAAGTAAAGGATTAAAACCAGGGGAGGTGATGTTGCCACTGCGTGTGATGTTGGTTGGCGGCAAATTTGGTCCTGGTGTATTCGATATTGTTAAACTTTTAGGAAAAGAAGAAACTTCGGCACGGATTGCTAAAGGTATTGCCGAATTTAATGCTTAAATTGCTGAGTATTTAAATCTCTGATATTATGCAATGGTTTGGTAAAGGCAGTGATAATGTAGAAGATGGCCGCGGTGGTGGTGGAAAAATGGCCCTAGGCGGTGGCGTTGGAATCATCATCGTAGTTTTAGGCTTATTATTTGGAAAAGACCTTACCGGTTTGGTAAATCAGCTTCCTATAGCTACCGAACAAACCGAAGTGAAAAGAGGCAGCTCTGCCAATGACGACCCTCAAAAGAAATTTGTAGCGGGCGTACTCGAATCTACTGAGCAGGTTTGGAACGAGCAGTTTAAAGCCATGGGCCTACAATATCAATATACAACCTTACGCTTATTCGAAAATGGCGTACAAACTGCTTGTGGGGGCGCCAGTTCAGCTGTGGGTCCATTTTATTGTCCGGCCGATCAAAAAGTGTATATAGACCTATCGTTTTACGATGAATTAAAAAACCGTTTTGGCGCTGCAGGCGATTTTGCACAAGCATATGTAATTGCCCATGAAGTTGGCCATCACGTGCAAAATCTGTTGGGTACTTCAGAAAAAGTGCAAAACATGCGAAACAGATTGAGCCAAACCGAATACAACAAACTTTCTGTGATGTTGGAGCTGCAAGCCGATTTTTATGCCGGTTTATGGGCACATCATGCGCAAAACCTCAAGGATTTTGTACTGGATCCAGGAGATATTGAAGAAGCTCTAACTGCAGCGAATGCTATTGGTGACGACAAACTTCAAAAACAGGCTACAGGAGAAGTGGTTCCCGACTCCTTTACCCACGGAACCTCCGCACAACGAATGTATTGGTTCAAAAAAGGTTTCGACACCGGAGATATCCGTCAAGGAGATACCTTTAAGGCCAACGATCTTTAATGCGAACAAGACTTTTACAACAGTAAGTTGTAGCCAGAAGTCTTATCCATTCAATTTTTATTACATTTGGGAATGATCTTACTTGTTGACGATACTCCAGAGAACCTGATCTCTTTGAAAAACGTTCTCGAAAAACATGGTTTTGAAGTAGATACCGCCAACTCAGGTGAAGAAGCACTCAAAAAAGTGCTTAAAAACTCCTATGTACTTATCATTCTAGACGTACAGATGCCTGAAATGGACGGCTTTGAAGTGGCCGAAGTTATTTCTGGTTACAGTAAAGCAAAAGAAACGGCTATTATTTTTCTTTCAGCGGCAAACACTGAGTTTCGGTTCATTGCCAAAGGATATTCTTCTGGCGGTTTAGATTACATTACCAAGCCAGTAGACATCAACATCCTTTTGCTGAAAATCAAAACCTTCTATCGCATTTACGAACAGAGCCGTAAGCTGGGCGAAGTACAAAAAGCTCTTTTAGAGGAGATAGAATTCAGAAAGGCTGCCGAACTAAAAAAAGATGAATTCATCAGTATCGCCAGCCACGAACTGAAAACGCCACTTACCAGTGTAAAAGGATATATTCAACTCTTAGAAAGAGGTTTAGCCAAAGGCGATATCGACTTGGTGAAAAGCCACTTGTCTAAAGCGCAGATACAGTTGGAAAAACTAAATGGACTGATTGCCGATTTGTTAGATATTTCAAAAATTGAAAGTGGCAAGCTTAAGTTCAATAAGCAGTACTTTGATATGGACACTCTGCTGGAAAATATTATCGAAGTCATGCACCAATCCAACCCTGATTTTAAAATCGTTAGAAACGGCCAAGCAAAAGTCAAAGTTTTTGGCGATGAAATGCGTATTGAGCAGGTGATCGTTAACTTTTTAACCAATGCCATTAAATATTCACCGGGCACCAATGAAGTCCTTCTAAATGTACGTCTGCAAAACAATGAGCTGTACATTGGTGTTAAGGACTATGGTATTGGTATGCAGCCTGAACAACTAAAGAGGGTTTTCGAAAAATTTTATAGGGTAGAAGAAACTTCACACCGTTTCCAAGGACTTGGTATTGGCCTTTATATTTCCTCCGAAATCATTAAGCGCCACGGCGGCCATATCAATGTAGATTCCATATATGGCGAAGGTTCTGAATTTTATTTTACCATTCCCGTTGACCAGTTAATGACAGACGTTTAACGTTTAATTTTTTGTAGATGAAACTATCCCTAAAAACTAACCTTCGCATTGGTTTAGGAATATCGCTAGTGCTATTGATCATCAGTTCCGTAGCATCCTATGTAAGTATTAAAAATCTAATTAAAAGTGCCGATTTAGTCGTTGAAAGCAATAACATTATCAATGATGTAGACAATATTGTTTCGGCATTAAAAGACGCCGAAACCGGCCAAAGAGGCTTTTTGCTTACCGGAAATACCGTTTTTTTGGAGCCATACAATAACAGCGAAGGGAGAACAGACTCACTGTTTTCCAAAGTAATGGCCAGCACAAAGGATAACGCCTATGAACAACAAAAGTTAAAAGAACTTCGCGAGGTCATTGAAAAGAGGATGGAAATTTTAGTGGGCACAATCCAAACCAAGCGAAATAAAGGTGTTGTTCTTGAAAATTCCCTCATAGAAGGAAAAGTTTACATGGACAGCGCCCGAAGAATCATTAGAGAAATTAAGGCCGAAGAAAAAACTTCACTGGCAGCCAAAACCAAAGAAATGAACACCCTTGCGGGGTTTTCGCCCATTCTAATCGTGATTGCCGCTATACTTTCGATTCTTAGTACAGTGTTTTTCTACCAAAAAGTAAGTTCAGAATTTAATGAACGTGTAACCCTTTTTCAACAATTACAGCAAGTTAATGAAGATACCGCCAAGCGTATAGATACCATTAAGAGCATTGCGCACCAAATTTCTAACGGGAACTACAAAGTTAGGCTCCATGAGAATAGCAAAGATGGCCTAGGCGTATTATCTACCTCGCTCAATAGCATGGCCGAGGCATTACAATCTTCATTTACACAACTGGAAGATAAAGATTGGATGCAAACCGGTATCGCAATTCTCAATGATAAGATGGTTGGTGATAAGGAAGTAAGCATCCTTACCAAGGATATTTTGGAAGCGGTAGTAGCTCATACCAAGAGTTTTGTTGGCGCCTTTTATCTTTTAGAAGAAGACCACGAGCTACACCTCATTAACGGCTATGCATTAAATAACCAGCAACAGCGGAAAAAAATTGCCATTGGCGAAGGGCTAGTTGGACAGGCCTTCCAGTCTGAAAAACTGATTCTTTTGGAAAAAGTACCCGATAAAGAAGCTACCATCAGCTACGCTACAGGAGAAACAAAGCCCACCTGTGTGGTTGCCTTCCCAATTATTAGAAATGGCTTAGCCATGGGCGTTATCGAACTCGCCACCGTTAATGCATATCCGCAGCGAAAACTGGATTTTATGTCCAACATTTCTTTAAATATTGGCGTTGCTATTAATGCGGCACAAAATAGGAAGAAATTGCAGGATTTCTTAGAAGAGACCCAATCACAAGCGGAAGAACTGCAAGCACAGCACAGTGAGCTAGAAGCCTTAAACTCCGAATTAGAAGCACAAACTCAAAAGATACAAGCCTCAGAAGAAGAATTACGGGTTCAACAAGAAGAGCTATTACAAAGTAATCAAGAACTTGAAGAAAGAAGTAGCCTGCTAGAAGAACGAAACCAGTTGATTTTAGAAAGAAACCTAGAAATCAAGCAAAAAGCAGAGCAACTGGAGCAAAGCACGCGTTACAAATCTGAGTTTTTGGCCAACATGTCGCATGAACTTCGTACACCTCTCAATTCAATTCTATTACTGTCTAAACTAATGGCTGAAAGTGAGCAGTTGGAAAAAGAATACACGGAGTATGCGTCTGTGATCCAGAGCTCTGGCCAAGGCCTACTCAGCTTAATTGATGAGATTTTAGATCTTTCGAAGATTGAGGCGGGTAAAATGGAGTTAGAAATTAATGAAGTTAGGGTTGATGAAGTTACGGCCGATATCAGATCATTGTTCATGCCCATTGCAAAAGATAAACACTTAGATTTGGTCATCGGCGTTTCTGGCGACGTCCCTGGTTCATTTACTACAGACAGAATGCGTTTGTCGCAAATTCTGAAAAATCTATTGTCTAATGCATTTAAATTTACATCAAAAGGGAAAGTAAGCTTATCTATTGGCTATCAAACCAAGGAAGAGGCACTCACTTTTGCCGTTACCGATACCGGAATAGGTATCCCTAAAAACAAACAAGGGCTCGTTTTCGAGGCATTCCAACAGGCTGATGGCTCTACACGACGTAAATTTGGAGGTACAGGCTTAGGCTTATCCATCAGTAAGCAATTAGCTCAACTGCTGGGCGGCACCATTAAGTTGGAAAGCAAAGAGAATGAAGGCAGTACTTTTACGCTGATCATCCCTGCCAATTTTAATGAAAGAACAGGTGCTTTATTTACAGATTTACAAGAGGAAGAAAAAGCAGCCGAAGAAAAAGTAGAACAACAACAACGCGAAGAAGAACGCTTTGTGGTTTCAAAAATACCGGATGACGTAGACGACGATAGGAATAACTTAAATCCTGAAGACAAAGTAATCCTGATCATTGAAGATGATACTTATTTTGCCAAAACACTGCTAGATTTCACAAGAAAACGCAATTATAAGGGTTTGGTGGCCGTACGTGGAGATGTAGGTGTAGAAATGGCCCAAAAATATAACCCATTAGCCATTCTGCTAGATATTCAACTTCCCGTAAAAGATGGCTGGCAGGTAATGGATGAACTGAAATCTAACCCAGTAACTAGGCCAATTCCAGTACATATCATGTCTTCGCTTTCAGCAAAAAGGCAAAGCTTACAAAAAGGGGCTGTAGACTTTATCAATAAGCCTTTCGCTTTGGAGCACATGAAACAAATTTTTGAAAAGCTGGAGCTTGCACTTAGCAAAAACCCCAAAAAAGTACTTATTGTGGAAGAGAATCAGCAACATGCCCTTGCACTTAGCCAGTTCCTGAGCTCAGCTAGTCTGCAAACCATTGTAGCTTCAAATATTAGCGACAGCATTGATGCTCTACATCAAAAAGAAGTGGATTGCGTGATTTTGGATATGGGTATCCCTGATAAGAATGCTTACGAAACCCTAGAAACCATTAAGAAAAGTGAAGGATTAGAAAACCTTCCCATCATTATCTTCACTGGAAAAAACCTTTCTAAGGGCGAAGAAAGCAGGATCAAACAATATGCAGATTCCATTGTGGTTAAAACTGCCCATTCGTATCAACGAATTTTAGATGAAGCGGCCCTATTTCTACACCTGGTAGAAGAAAAAGGCAGTAAAAGCAAAGACACCAAGGGCGAAACATTACAAAATGTGGCCGATGTACTCAAAGACAAAGTAGTACTTGTTGCCGACGACGATGTAAGAAACATTTTCTCCCTAACCAAAGCACTAGAGCCACATAAAATGAAAGTATTACCGGCCATTGATGGAAAGGAAGCCCTAGCGGCAATCAAAGCCAATCCAAAAATTGATGTAGTACTTATGGATATGATGATGCCAGAGCTTGACGGTTATGAAACCACTAAACAAATTAGGGCTATGCCTGCTTACAAAAACCTACCTATTTTAGCAGTAACGGCAAAAGCAATGATGGGCGATAGAGAAAAATGTATTGCTGCCGGTGCTTCTGATTATATTTCAAAACCGGTAGATATAGACCAATTAATTTCATTATTGAGAGTTTGGCTTTACGACAAATCTAATTAAGGTCAACATATGCAAAGCACAGAGAAGAAAATTTTAATTATTGATGATGATAGCAGAAACATTTTTGCGTTAAAAGCTGTTTTAACTGCAAAAAAATATACTTGCTTAGCTGCCAATAATGCTGAGGAGGGCTTAAATCTCATCAAAAAAAATGGAGATGTTGGCCTTGTCCTTTTGGACATGATGATGCCAGACATGGATGGATATCAAGCCCTTGCTAAAATGCGGGGAGACCAACAATTGAAAGATGTACCAGCAATTGCCGTTACTGCACAAGCGATGTTGGGCGATAAAGAAAGGTGCTTAGCAGCTGGAGCGGTGGGTTATATCTCAAAACCTGTTAACGTTGAAGAATTAATTAAACTCATAAACAAATATTTGTAGTGCTTCAATCTGGCGTTATATCCGATGAACAAGTAGAAATCCTCATCAATGATGTATTGGAGCATCATGGTTATGATTTTACGGGATATTCCAGAGCATCTCTTAAAAGACGCTTATCCAGATTATACAGTTTAGACAAACACGTAAGCTTTGCTGAGTTTAGGTATAAAACCCTCAATGACGATGTATATTTCAAGCATTTTGTTGAAGGGGTAACGGTTAACGTAACCGAAATGTTCCGTGACCCGTCTTTTTATCAGCTCCTGCGACAAAAGATATTACCAAATTTGAACACCTATCCGTTCATTAGAATTTGGCTTGCAGGATGCTCTACCGGAGAGGAAGCTTATTCGGTTGCTATTTTACTGCAAGAACTCAACCTACTACATAAATCACTGATTTATGCTACCGATATTAATCCTACGGTATTAGAAAAGGCATCCAACGGTATGTTTCCACTTAGCCAAATGAAAAGCTACTCTGAAAATTACATTGCCTCTGGTGGAGTTAAAGATTTTTCCTCTTATTATACTGCCAATTATACCCTAGCAAAATTTGATGAGGAGCTGAAACGGAAAATGATTTTTTCGACACACAATCTTGTTTCCGACCGGTCGTTTAATGAGTTCCAGCTAATTTTATGCAGAAATGTGCTCATCTATTTTGACAGACCTCTACAATTTCGCGTACTTAATTTGTTTGACCAAAGTTTGGAAAACCTAGGTTATTTAGCTTTGGGAACCAAAGAAACCATCGATTTCTCACCAATATCTTCAAATTACAAAAAAGTGGGAACCGAAAAAATTTGGAGGAAAGCAAACACATGAAAAAGATAGGTGCATTAGTCATAGGTGGTTCGGCTGGTAGCTTAGATGTGCTGCTCAAAATATTGCCTGAAATAAACCCAAATCTTGATTTCCCCATCATTATTGTGGTGCATCGTAAGCAAGGCACAGACTCCTTGTTGAGCGACCTGCTCTCTCATCGTACGGAATTAAAGGTAAAAGAAGCCGACGAGAAGGAGAAAATCAACAAAGGTTACGTTTATATTGCACCCTCAGATTATCATCTACTCATTGAGAAAGACTATACTTTTTCGTTAGATTATTCTGAAAAAATCAATTACTCACGTCCTTCCATTGATGTTACTTTTCAAACTGCTGCCGATGCCTACGGCGAACAGTTGGTTTGCCTACTTCTTTCTGGCTCCAATGCCGATGGCGTGAACGGACTTATCTCGGTGAAGAAAAACGGAGGAATCACCTTGGCGCAAGACCCTGACTCGGCCCAGGTTACTTATATGCCCGAACAAGCAATTTTAAGAGCTAATGTGACGGACATCTTAAAGATTGAACAAATGGCTAATTATATCAACTCCCTAAATTCATAAAAGATGAGCAAAAAAGTTTTCATTTTCGATGATAACAAAGACATTTTGGAACTTTGCACCCTTATTCTTGAAGGCGCAGGATATGAAACTAAAACCTCATCTACCTCAAACCATATTATAGAGCAGGTAGCCAACTATGAACCCGATGTGATATTAATGGACAATTGGTTGCCAGATGTAGGTGGTATAGAAGCCACCCAGGAGCTTAAAAGACATCCGTTGTACAAAGATATACCCGTAATTTATTTCTCGGCCAATAACGACATTAAAACGCTTGCAGAAACAGCAGGAGCCGAAAGTTATTTGGCCAAACCTTTTGATATTGACCAATTGGAAGAAATCGTGGTTTCTATGATTGGGAAATAATATGTAGCGAAGTGGGAGCAATGTCGTAATTTATTTCAGAGTCAGTTATAAAAAAAGACTTCCAAAGTTTTAAAACTTTGGAAGTCTAATTAAAATATCTGGTAGAATACTTCGATTAATTCTTCATCCTACCCTGTTCTGCCTCTGTTCCAGTCGACCTTCTGCGGGCTGGCTTGATCTCGTTCTTTCCAAACCTATAGCTAAAATTCACTCTGAACAATTGAGTTTCGTTCTTTTGGTATAGATTGTAGCTTAAACCTGGATAGGCACTACTTAACCTCGTTCTGTTCGTATCAAAAACATCGGAAACGGCAAACCTTATACTCCCTTTTTTGTTAAGGATAGCCTTGCTAATTCCAATATCCATAAATGCTTTTTGCTCTATGGCCAATGTACCGTAGGTTAATGGCGACTCGTAGTTGGCATTAATCTCTGCGGTTAAACCATCCATGATAATGAAATTGTTCTGCATACGAAATTGATAAGAAGTTTGGCCTGTTTTTAACGCTTGTCCTTCTAAATTCGGCGTTTCGAAAGCTAAATGGAAAACATTCAAGTTGTTGTTCATAGTCCACCATTTGCTCACTTTTACCGGAACGGAAAGGTTTGCTGAGATGGTTGTATTTTTAGCAATATTAGCATTGGTTTGGTATAAAGCCTTTTGTTTTTCATCTGGCAAAATCACTTGCGTAATCGCATCGTTTACCACGCTGTAACCAAAGTTCAAGAAGTACTTTTGCATGAAAGTGTAATTTACCTCGTAATTGTTGGTATACTGCGGATTTAAGAAAGGATTACCCTTGTTGTAGGTATATTGATCCAAATAGTACATAAATGGATTTAACGCGTCGTAACTAGGTCTATCTATCCTACGTCCGTAAGAAACGCCAACCTGATGGTTTTTAGATAGCGTTTGTTGGATATAAATGGTGGGGAAGAAATCCCAATAGCTGCGTTTTACCGTTTCATTTGTGGTGATCAAATGTCCTTTGGAGTTGGTTTGCTCCATGCGCAGGCCTAATTGAACACTGGTGTTTTTAAATTGCTTATTCAAGTTTGTGTACACGGCATTCACATTTTCGTCGTAAACAAATCTGTTGCTACGGCGCACATCATTTTGCCAAGCACTGTTTACCCACTCTTCGGCACGTAAATCATTATCTGTTTCTACCCAGCTACTTTTTGCTCCTGCTTCAAACTTCATGGTTTTATTGATTGGCAAAACATAATCTACCTTCACAGCCTTAATGTCGATAATGCTTGGAGTATTATTTCTTAAGCGACCAATTGGCTTCACCAAAGAGCCATCCGGATAACGATAGTCGTTTACCAATTCGGCATTGTCTTTCCCGTGGTATCTGGAATAATCCGCATCGGCAGTAATTTCCTGACCCGTTGTGTCCAAAACTGATTTGTAATTCAAATTGTAAGAAAAGTTGCGATAGCTTGATTTTTGCGTGTTATTAGCCATTAATGTAGAATCGATTTGGGCAAAGGACTTTCCAATCAAGGTACGATTTGTTGACTTCTCATCGCCGCTATTCAAGTAGCCATTCACCAAAATACCAATGGTGTTGTTTTTATTCAAAAAGAAATCGGCTCCAACCTTGAAGTTGTTGTTCTCGAAATCGCGAGTATCTTCGCCTTTCTGAGAAAAGTAAGTATCAGGGTTAGCACCTGAACCTTTAGAAACACGGTCGATACTGATGCTATTATCCCTTGCACCCTTATTAAAGTTGTAGCTACCAAAAACGTTAACGCCTTTGTTTCTGTAATTAAGGTTTAGCCCGGTGTTTCCTCTAAGGTTTTTACCGTAAGCCATGCCTGCGTTAAAACTTCCATTGGCACCTCCGCTCCTCGCCTTTTTGGTTTTAATATTGATGATACCAGAGTTTCCAGAGGCATCATATTTCGAAGACGGATTGGTAATCAGCTCGATGGTTTCTATTTCCGAGCTTTGCATATTTCTTAACAAGTTGGCTACATCTGCTTGGCTCATATAGGTTTGTTTGCCGTCCAACATGATCAACACACCTTGTTTGCCCTGCATCGAAATTCTATCGTTTTGATCTACGGTAACTCCTGGCGCTCTTTGTAGCACTTCCAACGCTGATGAACCGACCGCAGCCGAGCTAGCTTCCACGTTCATCACCAACTTGTCAGCCTTACGTTCCAAAAGAGGTTTTACTGCGGTAATGCTTACTGCATTTAAAGTTTTGCTAGTCGCTACCAAAATAATTTCGGGTAAATTCAACGCCTGCTCGCCAACAGTAATAGCCTTGCCTTTATAAATTTGATAGCCCATCATGTTAATTTTGATATAGTAGCTGCCAGAATTGATATTAGGAAAGCTAAATTTCCCTTCTGGAGTAGTCATTGCGGTTTTCACCAAAGACGAGTCCGAGGATTTAAACAAGCCTACTGTGGCATAATCTATAGGTTTGCGCTGCTCATCTAAAACCAGGCCGTTCACTTCCACTTGTTTAGCCTTAGTAGGTGCAGCAAAAAGCGCTGCTGATGTGAACAAAGCAATTAATAAGAGGTATATTCTTTTCATGTGTGTGTTGTTTTAATTCCAAAAATTTTGGCAAAAAAATCCCTGTACGCTTCTTTGCGTGTTTTTTTAATTCTTAAGATTTTCTGCTTAGTTTTCCAAAAGGCTAAGCCTTTATTGATAGTTTGTAGGATGTAGACGATAAAGCTTTGCAAAAGGTTACAAGAAATTTTCATTTTTTTCCTGCAATCAGACTAAAGACCATAAAAAAAGCGGCCTGATTGATTAACCAGGCCGCTTTTTTTATTTTGTTTTTTTTATTTCATCCCTAAAACATCTACGCCTTGTTCAAACACTACGTCTACCGGAATACCTTTTTGAGCGAGCTTATCTAAATCAGCTTGCAATTCAGTTTTAATGATGCCTCTTTCTTTTTGCGCTTTTTCTACTGCCACTTTATCGCCGTTTCCCTGTAAAGTAAGAATCACCGCACTCAGTTCATTCATTGCCGCAGCAAATTTATCGTAATTAACTTTATACGCCCCTTGTGCTGTACGCTCAAAAGCTCCTTTTTCTTGGAAAAAATTGAAGCATTGCATATTTGCCTTGCCATGTGCGCTTGAAGCACCAAAACGTACCGAGCGTAAAATACCCGCCATGTAAGTGGTGTAATAGTCTTTAATGTCGCCTTGCAGCTCGCCTTTTTTAAGTAATCCAGTCACCATGTAAAGGCCCAAAACATCAGCTTTGCCTTCCTCTAGCCATGAGTATTGTTCTTGCAAGGCATTGCGTACCATTCCTTTTCCGGTAATCGTGTTTTTAATGCCTAAGCCGTGCGCCACTTCGTGGAACATCACATTAGCAAAAAAGGCGTCAAATTTGATATACTTTTGCTGTCCTTTATCGATCAGCACATTGGCAATTGGCACTAAAATCTTATCGAACTTCGCTTTCATCGCATTTTTTAACTGCGAACGACGGGTACCTTTTTCCTGTTGAATTTTCTCGTCGTTAGGCAAGTTTACTGCAATGGTTTTCGAACCCGAGTTACAATCGCCAGCATAATAAACTACATCATAGGCATTCAATTCCGAATCGGTTCCTGGAACTTCCTTTTTGTATTTATCTGGCACTGGCAAGCCTTTTTGAAGTTCAGGAAGTAGAGCAACATATTTGGCTAAACGCTTGCTCCACTCCTTGTCTTTTACCAGTACATAGCTTTCAAAAGAAGCTCTGGCGTTAAACAGTTTATCTTCATAGTTTTCAATTGGACCAATAATAATGTCTAAACCGTTGGTTTTCATATCTAGCCAAGCATAATCGCTGGCGGTATAATTATCGCTTACCAAAGCGTCTGCCCGTAAATTAAGATATTTTTTTAGCCCTGCATCATCAGTGATCAATGCGGCCTGTTTTAACAAGCTACTAGCTTTTTGTAGTTCTGTTGCAAAATATAAATGATAAGGTACTGAAACCAGTTTGCCGTTTTCTCTTTTAATGACCGAATAGAGCCCTAGTTTATCTTTTACATCAGATTTTTCCAATTCCTCTTTGGTCATATCCAAAGGATAAAAGGTAACGCCAAGGGGTTTTTCTCCAATACCAGCCACAAAAGGTTTATCGCCATTCAGTCTGTCCCAAGGACCATAGTTAATCTTTACAAACTCTTTTGTTTTTTCATCCTTGATGGTAGCCAATAAGCTATCGCGTTGCGGATATGCTTGCTTCCAAAAAAGCTCATCCATAATTTGTGCAGCCTCAATTAAAAGCGGCAGAACCTGTCTTTCATTTGCCGTAAGCAGGTTAAGATCGGTACTTAATCTTACTTTTTCATAAATTGGCAGGCGTTGTGCCACATATTCTTGTAAGGAGTCCAATTCGTTATTTCCAGTATTTCCCTGATTTGAATTTTTGCTTGTACAAGCAGTTATTGAAGTTACTAAAACCGTTCCCAATACCAGGCTTTTGGCCACTCTCTTCGTTATTTTTTGCATAAAATAATATTCTTTCGGATGTTATTTGAAAGCCCTAAATTAGTAAAAAAGTTGAGGAAGAATAGCGGCAGTTAATTCGCAGAGGATTTCTAAGCAATCAACCCAACTACAAACCATAATTTATTTCAATGAACCGTTACCAATCTTCATTTCTTGCTGCCGCTTTTGGACTGTTAATTACAGGATGTAGCACTTACAAGTATAAAGCGACCGACAAGGTGTACAAAAAAAACGCAAAGGCTTTTTCAGAAATCATTAAGGCCACTCCTCCTGAAAATCAAAAAATTGATTCGTTGTATAGCGAGCAATATTTTGTGGGCACCACCAACATGGGTATCAGAAAGCCAAACTTTGTAATTATACATCATACGGCACAAGATTCTCTTGGACAAACGCTAAGAACCTTTACATTAACCAGAACCGGCACAAGTTCCCACTACGTGGTAAGTAGGGATGGCAAGGTAGTGCAAATGGTAAATGACTATTTGAGGGCACAACATGCTGGAGCCGGCAAATGGGGTAGCGTTACCGACATGAACTCTTGCTCTATTGGTATTGAAATGGATAATAATGGCACCACAGACCCATGGACAGACGCACAAATCAATAGTTTATGTGCTTTGTTGGGCACCTTAAAGAAAAAATATAGCATCCCTACAGCCAATTTTATTGGACATGCAGATTTTGCTCCTGGACGAAAAAATGACCCTAAAAATTTCCCTTGGAAAACTTTGGCCCAAAAAGGTTATGGTCTTTGGTATGATGATGTTTTAGATAGCATACCTCAAAACTTTGATTCTACGGCGGCTCTAAAAGTGATTGGCTATAATGTACAACGCTTAAATTATGCCATTGAGGCTTTTAAAATCCACTACATCCAAACAGACATTACGCAAATCCTTACAGATTTTGATAAGCAGGTACTTTATAATTTATACAAGAAGAGTTTGTAAAATATAATATTGAGAGAAGCGAGCATGCCTTCTCTCAATATGAAATAAGCCCTTAGGTTAAGTAGCTGAGCTTCTTAATCTCATCTACATTTATACTCCCCAAAACAAACCGTGTCATTTTAGGGCTATTTCTTCGGGGGTTTCAAAAACAAATCGTTCCAAAGCGCTATACTTCCCTCTAAGACTCATTTTCATCATAAAATCCCTAACAATCTCTGTTTTAGAAGAGAAGGACAATATTCATCTATTTTTCAAGGTTCGAAACTATCTGCGAAAAGAATTAGAGAGACACTTAGGGGGACATTAAGGGAGACAAAACGATGCAAAAATAGCGGAATAGGCCCCATCCTATCCACTTCATAAAGGGATTTTCCTACATCAACACCAGGATTAAAGGGTAGATATTCCCTTGTTTTTCACATTTAATTTTCAGCTAAAACACTTTCCTATAAGACATTACCGCTTATCCCTTTAGATATAAATGTGCGTGCGTTATTCCAAACGTATTACACCTACAACAATAGCCACCTTATATATAGCAGAAACAGGTAAATTAAAAGGAGGATAAAACTCCGAATTATCAGATTTACAAATCAACACATCCTTTTTTTCTGGGTTTTCAAACAAGCGCTTTACAATGGCTCCTTGCTCCGTGTCTAACACATAGGGTTTACCCCATTGCACAAAACTGAGGTCCTTAAGCGGCTTGCAGGCAAGTAAATCTCCACTTGCGTATTTTGGATACATGGAATTTCCAGCAACAGAAATCAGATACTTTGCTCCCCTTTTTTCAAACAAAGGAACTTCATAGTAATCGGTTACTTCGTTTTCGCTAACCTGTATGTCACCATTTCCAAACCCCGCCATTGCATCTATAGGAATAAGAGGCAGACCTAATCCGCTACTGTTTTCTTTTTTAAAAAGGCGCTTAGACCCATAAGGTATTTGAGGCCCCCTAACCATAGCGCTATTCCCGCCCTCAATCAAATCGTAAACACTTTTATTTATAGATTTAGCAATCTCTTCAATGAACGATAGCTTCAAATCATCAGAATTAAGTTTGCTTTGAAGATTTTGAGGAGACACCCCCATACTTCTAGCAATTTCAGCCAATTCAATATTATATTTTTTCAGCTTGATTTTCAGTTCGTTGCCAGTCATGATAAACAAATTAATTTATAATTACTTTTTTATATAAACAAAACTATTTATTTTTGCGTATACTATTTACAAATATGTAAACAATTATGCACGCATCCAAAGAAGTAATTAAATATCCTGAAAACCTTATCCTGGCCGAGGCCCTAAAAGAAACAGGCATTAGCTATAAACATATTGCCAAAAAAGTAAACGTAAGTCGCGTATATCTGAGCAGGGTGCTCAACGGAAAAGACAAAGGCGGACAAATTATCGGAAAACTAAAAGAAATCGCAGAACTAACCCAATAAGCAATGAACAGCTCTCCCTACGAAATATACAATAATCATTACGGCGTAAGGCTAAGCTTTATCGTCAGCGATCATCATCGTCGACATCAAGAAAGCGTGAAACTATTAGCTTATGATGCCTACAAAAAAAGAGCTTCACGTAAAGAAGGCTTCAGGCTTAGGAAAGGCAAAGGACTAGGAAACGAAGCGCTCATCAATTTCGAAAAGCTAAACTTCAACGAACAACAAGCGCTAGTAGATCGATGGGGAGAACCTTTCAAAACAACCAAAATCCATCAATTTAAAGATTTTATTGAAGAAGATACCGCAGCCATCGCTTTTTTTAGCACCTATCGCTTATCAGACAAACGCAGTTTACCCACCGACGTAATACTCGAATACACTACAAATGCCAAGGTTTTAAATGCTTGTCATACCATCATCACCAATAATGCAGCACGTCGCAAGGCAATGGGCGGTGTTCGTGCAAATCTTTGGACAAAATTGGCTGACTGCATCATCAATCTTAACAAAAAAGAATTCCCACACACTCTCCCTGCAAATCCTCGCCGTTTGCAAGAAAAATACAGGAACTACAAAAAAGAAGGATACACCACGCTGATACACAAAGGTTTTTGCAACAACAACAGCCGTAAAGTTACTGTAGATATCGAAAGGTTGATTTTAAGTCTATATGTACAGAGCAATAAGCCCTACGTTACAGAAGTTGCCAACGATTATTGGAGGTTTTTAGCTAGAGATATCGACATTATAGATTTCAAAACGGGTGAGATATATGATAGCAAGCATTTTTACGAAAACGGACAGCCGATTACACTAAGTGAAGCAACCATCTGGAACTATATCAACCAGCCATCCAACCGTGCCATCGTTGACAAATACAGAATGGATAGCCAAACCTACCAAAGTGTGCATGGCCCACATCACCATCGCCATGCACCCAATTATTCGTTCAGTAAAATCTCGATGGACGACAGGGATCTGCCTCGTAAAATGCCAAACGGAAAACGAGTTAAGGCCTATTATGCTTATGATGTTGCCAGCGGTTGCATTATCGGGTTCGCACACAGCCAGGCCAAAACCACAGAGCTGTTTATCAACTGTATGCGCAACATGTTCCACTTTTTAGATAGCCAAGGCTACGGAATGCCTTTACAAGTGGAAGTTGAGCACCATTTGGTAAACAACTTTAAGGATGATCTAATGAAAGCCGGGGTAATTTTCCCTTTTGTTCGCTGGTGTAATGCAGGCAATTCGCAAGAAAAATGGGCCGAAACAGGAAACCGCGTCAAGAAATATGGTTTTGAAAAAAGACATCAGGATGGTATAGGCCGCTTTTACGCCATGCTAGAGGCCAACAGAACCAAAAGCGAAAAAATATTCGATGCCGACAATGACAACTACAAAGAAAAAGCCTACTCCTATGAAGTTTTAGTGGCCGATGATTTAGAAATCATAGAGAAATACAACAACGCACCACATCCCAATCAAAAAAAGTATAAAGACTTAACGAGAGCACAAGTACTACAAATGTATGCAAATCCGCAAATGGCCCATATAGATAGGCCGCTGTTGATGAAATACATTGGAAATAGTACTGCAACAACCATTAGGAGAAATCAATATGTGTCTGTAAAGCAAGCTAAGTATGCTTTGCCATCTCCTGAAGTAATGGAACAGTTGCTTCCTAACAATTATGGGGTTATCGCCTATCACCTACAAAATGAGCAAAACGAAATCGACTGTGTATACCTGTACCAAAATGAGGTTTTCATCTGCAAATGCGACAAAATAAAGGCCTACAACACCGCAAACTCCGAGTGGCTTGATCAAGACGCTAATCATTATCAAGAGCAAGCCAAATACGTTTCGAGTTTCAACCAACAGATTAAGACAGGCAAAAACGAACTGGGCAGATTGAAATTGATGGAGAAGCTCGAATATAGTCTCGATACTCCCGTAGAAATTATCCTACCCGAACCTGCACCATCAATACCAACCATTGATTTTGAAGAAGCCTACGATAACGATTTTAATAGATTAAACGCCATTAATTCACTATAAAAATGATTACACCAACAACCAAAGAGAAGATAATAGCGGCTATTAGCACTCAAAGAAAATTATATAACAGTGATGCCAAACAAGCACTAGCCCTAGGCATTAACTCGGCACAATTAAATCGAATTAAAAAGGGTGAATTTGAAACCGTGCTAAGCAATGCCAATTGGATCAGACTGGCCAGAATACTTGAAATCCAGTTTAGCGATGCTCCGCAATGGATTACGGCAAAAACGCCAACCTACAGTTTCATCTACCAACAATTGAGTGCCTGCCAAACATCTAGCCTATCGGCAATGCTTTGTGATCTGCCGGGCATTGGAAAAACATACACCGCTAGGCAGTACGCCCAAGAAAATGCCAATGCCGTTTATTTGGACTGCAGCCAATACAAATCAAAGCAGAAGCTAATCAGGGCCATTGCAAAAGAATATGGAGTGACCCATACCGGCAGATACAATGAGGTATATAACGATTTAATCTACTACCTGTTGAGCATTCCCTCCCCTCTGATCATACTGGATGAAGTTGGCGACCTCGATTATACCGCCTTTTTGGAGCTCAAAGCATTATGGAATGCTACCGACAAATGCTGCGCCTGGTACATGATGGGCGCCGATGGTCTCCGCGAAAAGATAGAACGCAATAAGCACTTAAATAAAGTAGGTTATGCCGAAATCTTTGATCGCTACGGAAATAAATACCAGGAAGTCGTTCCACAGGGCAAAGAAGCAAGAGAGGAGTTTTTGCTCAAACAGGTTAGCCAGGTAGCAAGAGCCAACGGCATCCAAGATATCCAAAAGCTATATGCCAGATCTGGCTATAGCCTAAGAAGAGTTTACATAGAAGTACAAAAATTAAAAGTAGCGTAATGGAAATCATAGCACAAACAAAAAGGACCAAATCGCTTAACGACCTGCCCAGGGCAAAAAGCGCCAAAGAACTGCAGACCATGAAATTTAAAGCTTGGTCGTTCGAAGGAAAATGGAAAGATTTTTTGGGAACCCCAGAAACTACGGGCTGCTGGATGATATGGGGGAACTCGTTTAATGGCAAAACAAGTTTTGTACTTCAACTGTGCAAATACCTCTCAAACTTCGAAAACGTCATTTACGATGACCTAGAAGAAGGTTGGTGCCAAGACACCCAAGATGCGGTTAAAGCTGCTGGTTTAGACAATGTAGGAGGAAAGTTTCTGCACCTTCACAAAGAGCAGATTACTCTTTTGAAAAAGCGTCTGCAGAAGCATAAAAGCCCAAACATTGTAGTCATCAATAGCCTACAGTACGCAGAACTTAATCTCAAAGGGTATATGGAGTTAAGGGTAATGTTCCCCAAAAAGCTCTTCATCCTGATCAGTCACGCCGAAGGAAAGCACCCCGAAGGTAGAATAGCTAAACGAATTAGATACGACTGTGCCAAAAAAATTAGGGTTGAAGGCTTTAGAGCTTTCGCTCAGGTGAGGGGAAAAGGGTTAGGCCAATACGACATATGGCCCGAAGGTGCCGCCCAATACTGGAACGAACTACAATAAAAACACTACTCATGAGAAATTTTAACAGACACATAAAACAAATGGCACAACATGTTAATGTGAGCGAAGAGTTTATCAACAACCTTTTTCTAGATACCGCCAATGAATTCTTAAAAGACTTCGCCAACAATGAAAAAATTGAAGCGATATGGAAAGCAACCCCTGAATTTTGGGCATGGTGGCAACAGTTATGGACAAACAGAGATCGGATGATTTTAAAACGCTACCCTCAGCGCATCACGGCCAACCATCGTAGGGAAATGTACAAAGTATGGCATAGCCCCGAATTTATGCAGGCAAGGCCAAGTGCCAAAGCCTATCGAGCCTTTACCTGCATCGCAAAACAAAAACGAGTATCCATTAAATAAACGATCAAGATATGATTACACATCAAAAAGTTGCGTACTACCAAGGCAGCGAAGTGCGCATCGTTAACAGCAAACATCAACATTTTAATGCCGTAGGCAATGTATTAAGAGGCGAACAAACCCCAATGGGCTATGGGCTGGTCGTTAAACGGTTCGATACCCAGGAAATCTTTTTCGTACTGGATGAGAACGACGTGAAAGTCACCAAACGCTAATGTTACAGCACCAAATCAAAACGCTCGATAAGAAAATTCAGATCAAAGCTAATGAACTAAATAGCCCCAAGTTAAGCCAACAAGAAAGATTAACAAAAACCCGAGAGCTGATCAATCTTTTTAAAGAGCAGAACAAATTGTTAAAGCAAATATTTACAAAACCTTAAGAACATGAACATCAACACCATCAACGAATTAAGCACAAAAGAGTTAGAAACATTATTAATCAGTCGTAAAAAGCAGGAAAACGCAAAAAGAGAAGCCGATAAAAAAGTATACGTAGGTCAAAGGGACTATATCATTGATGAGTTGTTTTCTGAAGCTAAGGAATTAGCACTTTCGGTAAGCAGGTTTAAACAAAAAATGCATTCGGTAATGGATATCCAAAAGCAGAAATTGGAAGAATATGGTGCTATTAGAAGCAATAGCAAAGGCGGATTTTCAATTTTACATAGTGATGGAATCACACAAATTACCCGCAGGCGAGACACCGACCCTGTTTGGGATGAAAGGGCACACAAAGCGGTTGAACTCATCAAAGATTTTTTGAGCGATACCGTTAAAAAACGTGATGCCAAATTACACAGTATCCTCTTAGGTTTTCTGGAACGTAATGCCAAAGGCGATTTAGAATATGCTAAGGTAATGGACCTTCTCAATCACGAAGACAAGTTTGAAGACGCGCGTTGGTTAGAAGGCTTGCGCCTAATCAAAGAAAGCTACTCACAAAGCTTTAAGGCCTTTGGCTACGAGTTTAAGCAGAAAGACAACTATGGCAAATGGAAAGCATTGGCGCTTAACTTCTCGAGTTTATAAAAAAACATCTTAATTAAAATACCGAATCGACTAAGATTTTGAACCTTAGCCGATTTGTTTTTTAGAAAGCAGATAAACTCACTATCTATTTAACCATTATAGTCCATGTGAGATTGTTTGTTCCTATAGGGGGTACAGAAGCTAACTCGCTATACCAAATTTCTATATTGGCGCCATTTATCCTTGCTCCAGCAAACTTAATGTTTTCAAGAACACCCATAGCATCATCGCTATTTGGAGTTACCACAACCATCGTAGGTGTATAGCTTAATCCATGGGGTACAGAGTACATATTATTTGAGCCATTCCCACTTGTAGTATAGGTAAATATTTTAGGTATGTCAGAAGTTAATGCCAAAGTACCGCTAGCATCCTGCAAATATTGCATTCTATTTGCTACAGGCGTTCCGCTAGGTTGTAAGGTAATCCCGTTACTACCATAAGATAGTTTGACATCCCCTGTTCCTATATCGGTTGCTCTCACCGAACTTCCATCAGTGATATTTAATTTATTAGATTGTAATCTTGCAAAAGTATCGGTATCGTCTATGTATACACTTGTGGCACTTACTTGCCCATTCACATTCTGATTTCCGCTAAATGTATTTCCTCCCGTCAAATTCGCTTTATTGTTTAAATCTAGGCCATAATAAATAACATCTTCTGTTGCGGCCCTAGCAATAGCGTCAGGAGTAGCAATATCTGTTAAATAATTACCGACAAAAGTTTTAGATGTTAGATCTGCATTTATAGTAAATTTAGAAAATGTTGGTGTAGTAGAAGTGCTTAATATAGAACCAACTGACGCAGTATTAAAATTAACACCATTTAAAGCCCTTTGGTTGTATAAGACCAAGTTTCCTATAGCCCTCGCTGAAACATTCCTAATATTTCCCGCAATAAAAGCATGTCTAATTTCAGAAGCTTTTAAGCTAAATATAACTTGTCCAGAAATTACGGAAGTAGTCATCCTATCAGTAAAATTCCTAGTAAATATCTGGCAGCTTATAATAGAATTGGTGGTACGTATATTATTATTGTCAAAGGTATTATTAGTACTGGCAGAGCCTGAATTTAAACTTTGAACAACACATCCAACAACCTCATTAAAAGTATTGTTATAAAAATAATGAGTGCCCCTAATAGAAAATGTATTATCAGTACAGTTATTTGAAAATTCATTCCTGGTATTTGAAAATGATTGACCATCAGTAAAGAATACATTATTACTTGATAACCCAAAGCCACCAAATTCCACTTTATATCCAAATACATTAGCATAGTTGCTAAATGTATAAACATCTACATAGTCCGATGCATTTACAGGTATGGTTATTGTCATACCTGCCGCATTAACAAATGTTCTGTTTGTGCTTAAATACGATAGATAATCAGTATTTTCTCTGATTATAACACCCCAGTACAGATTATTATTAAATGAGGGCGTTTGGGAATCAGAATGCGCCTGTAAACATACATATATGGTATTATTATATTGTACAACATTGCCATAAGTATAGGATGTTCCTCCAATCCATGTAGGAGGGTTAAATTTCCATCTCCGATATTTTACATTCCTAAAATCATATGGTAAATCATTGCCTCTGGTGGTATCTATACGTCGTCTTATAAACCCCTTTGTAGAACCATTACTGTTGCTTATTGAATATGTAATGATGTCTTGTGGAAATAATTCACTATAGGCTTGTACATAAAGAGTATTATTGCTGGAAGCTTTTACCAAGAGGGGTTCTACGGAGCCCGTATTTACTTCTGAAGTATTAGGAATAGTATGAATAGTTTGAAAGTCGGTAATAATGTAATACTGGTCTACTTTTAAACCATTGCTAGCAATCAAATCCGTGAGCTCTGTATAAGTAACCGGCATGGCATTACTAACTTTGGCATTCAATGCCGCTTGCAGATCCGCCTGGTCTGATAAGTTCCCTGTAAGGTCTCCCCAGGTATTACTGCCTCCTGCCGTAAATGGCGTCCAATCTACATTGGCCAACCCTACGCCAAGGGTATAGGTGCTATCTACACTGGCCGATTTAACCCGAACCAACATACCGGCTTTTCTACGCTCAACAGGAATAGCATTTCTTTCCTGCCAGCTTGCAGTGGTCATTAAACCACCACGCCCCAAGCTATCCACATGAGTAGGATATTTATCTGTGGCACCATTGGGCTCTATGCGCCCTAAAACTTTTACCTGTGCATTGGTAAATTGATAGGTCAGAACTAAAATTAAAATAATGAGTGTTTTTTTCATTTTAAATATAATTGTTTATAAAAATTGATTAATCAAGTGAATTTCAATACAAAAAGGATAAAATTTTGCCAAACAATAAACAAATTTGTTTATTTTTGTGATATGACAAAGACTTATCTAAAAGACCGAAACCAAGCCCTTAGGCGATATTTTGATGAATTATGTAAAAAGCATCCTGAATGGAGGCTCGATGCTTTGGAGGAAAAAACCGCTAAACAGTTTTATATATCCCAACGAACCGTAAGAGCCATTCTTAAAGAGCAAGGTTGTTATAGTGTTTAATAACCCAACCTTGCTAAACAAAACTAATAGTGGTAACAGGGTTGGCCACCTCCTGATATTTCGGAGCGGTTCTTTTGTAAATCGTAGAAATAAAGGAAAGTTTGTAGGCCAACAAGCCATCCACTTCCGTCTCTAACGATTCGTCTAACATCTGCTCCAGCGGCTTAAATAATTCTCCCTTTAAAAATCTTAGTTTCGCAGTAATGGCATCTATCAGATCCATCGCTACCAAACTATCTACCCCCACTACTTCTGGATTGGGGTGTGTTTCAAATAAATAAAGAGTAGCCTCGACCAAAGCACTTCCCTCTTGCATCTGTTCGCTCATGGCGTCCCACTGGATGGCAACCACCTTTACCAAACAAGCTACCGCATGTGGCGGATAACTCTCTTTTCCTGGGGCAAACTGATTGCGATGCAAATCGACGTATCCAATCTCCGGAATGGTGACTAGCTCGTCCTTTATTGCTAAATAAATTTCTTTTCTTGGTGTCATAAATTCTGTTGTTAAATTTTCAGGTAGGTTATCTATAATTTGCTTTGACCACTAGGGTATTCTCGTCACTAAATCTTAGCTCGTCCACCCTCATTCCATCATATTCAAAATTGCGCCGTGCCTCTATCAACATGGCCACCATTTCTTCGCTGTTGAGCAAGTTGAACATGCCCACGCCCAGTTCCGGAAATTGCTTGTATTCGCCCTTCTCCGCAATTAAAATATGCTTTTGGTGATACTCGTCACTAAAGCCTACCATGAGGTCTCCTGCCTCAAATTCCAAATCGTTGTTAATAATAAAATCTTGCATTTTTTGATCTCTGTTTAGGACAAATCTCCGGCTATTTTAAGACTACAGAAAAAGTTAAAACAATGGTTGTATGGCTATTTAACAATCGTTGTAAGGATACTGACAATCATTGTTTACCGATTTTTTTAGCGTCCAAAAACCCATCAATTTTGTATCAACATCACCCCCCAAACACACGGTCCTTACATAGCACGGGTACTTAAAATTGGGGGACTGAAATCAAGCTTGAACAGCTTAAGTCATCAACCATTAAAAAGTAAAAGCAAAAAAAAAATGAGCAGTTGGATAAGAATAGCACAAAGCCAATTAGGCGTACAAGAGTTTCCAAAAGGAAGTAACTCTGGCAAACAAGTAGAAACCTACTTAAAGTCGGTAGGCTTGGGCAAGGGATATGCCTGGTGCATGGCCTTTGTTTACTGGTGCGTACAGCAGGCCTTTTCTACAAAAGGACTAAACTCGCCACTAAAGCGTACAGGGGGCGTAAGAGATCAGTACATTTTTTCGAAGAAATGGATTGTAAAGACTCCACAGCCCGGCGACATCTTCATGATGCTTTACAGCAACGGTTCTGGACATACCGGCTTTGTAGAAAAGCTTTTGCCTGGCGGCTATATACAAACCCTAGAAGGAAATACCAACGACGAAGGATCAAGAGAAGGTTACATGGTCTGTAGACGTGTAAGGGCGATATCAACAATCAACGCCTTTATACGGCTAGAGGAACCGCTTTAGCCTTTAAGTTTTGGGTTGATAGCACTTTGTTTCGAACGCGTCGCTTTAGGGCGGCCGTTCGCAAACCTAGTGTCGAAATAAAATAGCGAATAAAACTTGTAAAAATTATCATGAAAAATTTCATTAAAAAACTGATTGAAAAAATAAAAGCACTTTTCCAGGTATTAGCTCCCTCTTATAAAAAGGCCTTAATATTTGCCGTTGCCGTAGTAGATACCGTATACACCGCCATCGATAATCCCATGGCCAATGTTTTAGTGACACTAACTAAAAACACTACCGACGACAAAATTTTGGCCTGGCTAAGGGAGCGCTTGCCAACTTTCCTCAAGCAATTTAAGCTCTTTGCGGAAGTGGCGGACCTTACCGACCCCCAGGAAATAGTACTGAAAGTTTCAGAAATCTTACAAAACCTAGAGAAAGCCGACCGTAACGGTGAACGCCTGAAAATGGCCGTTGCGTTGGCCGTAGAAATTACTGCAGACGGTAAGTTGGATTGGGCCGATGCTGTAAAAATAATCCAATCATTAAAAGACAAAAGTATTTAAAAAATGAGTTTACCAAACATTTCATTTAACATCCTCAATGGAGGGTTGCTACAACAACCGGTAACGAGCGACAAAGTTGCAGGCTTAATTTTAACTGGAGCAGCAGTAGTGGGCAAAGTTCAACTTGACACACCTTACCAGGTGTTCAGTTTATCGGAAATCGAAGAGCTGGGCATCACGGCCGAAGGGACTAACGCCTTTGCCTACAAACAATTTGAACAGTTTTACACCGAAGCAGGACAAGGTGCCGAATTATGGTTCATGTTGGTAGCCAGCACAGTTACTTACACCACCATGTTGGATGTAACCACCAGCAATGCCGTAAAATTACTGGATGCAGCAAACGGAGCCATTCGTGTTTTAGGTGCGGTTAAAACACCCCCTACAGAAGTAACAGCCACCGACGGTTTAGATGCTGACGTACATACGGCAGTAGTAAAAGCACAAGCTTTAGCTGAGCATTACGCTACCAAATTTATGCCTGTTAGAATCATGATTTCGGGTAACAACTACAGCGGCACCATTGCAGACCTGAAAGATTACAAAACCGCAGGATTTAACCGCGTAGCTTGTTTAATTGCCAACACAGATGCCAGTAAAGTAGCCGCAGTAGGTTTAGCCTTAGGCAGACTAGCACATATTCCTGTGCAACGAAACATTGGCCGCGTAGCCGATGGTCCGGTAGAAAGCTTAGCGGCTTATTTCACCAATGGCGTAAAAGCAGAAAGCCAACAAAGCGGCTGGGATGCCATCCACAATAAGGGTTACATCTTCTTAAGATCTTTTGTAAGCAAAAGTGGCTACTATTTTAACGATGATGTAACCCTTACTGCCGCAACTGATGATTTTGTAAGCTTGGCCCGCGGCCTAGTGATTGACAAAAGCGTTGTTTTAGGTTATGCCACCTTGGTTGAAAACCTATTGGCCGAAGTAGAAGTAACGGCTGAAGGAAAAATCCATCCAGCAATCGTAAAAGGCTGGCAAGCGCAAGTAGAGCGTGCATTATCTACCATGGTAGAAGCAGGAAACCTATCTAATGCCGAATGCTATATCGATGAGCAACAAAACATCCTGAGCACAGGAAAATTAGACGTGGCCATCAGGTTGCAACCCGTAGGCTATGCCAAACAAATTAACGTAAATATCGGATTTACCACCACAATAAATAATTAATATGTTTTCAAGTAAGCAATATGCATGGAGCGACATTAGCGTATCCATTGGCGGAAAAGTACTACAAGGCATTACAGCCATTGAGTATACCCAAAA
>Ga0222427_100304_pt1 | contig 97047 bp, 91 predicted proteins | sample 2B20Ametagenome_FD_182890 | JGI IMG/M metagenome (GOLD analysis project Ga0222427, IMG submission 182890) | Enriched microbial communities from leaf-cutter ant dump, University of Wisconsin, Madison, United States - 2B20A (version 2) | ecosystem: Environmental > Terrestrial > Nest > Insects nest... | reverse complement strand
ATCAAGCTCAAACTCAACGGACTGAGTCCCGTGCAATACAGGACTCAGGTCTTGGCCACATAACGGTCAAAACTGTCCAACTTTCTGGGGTCAGTTCACAACTACTGGGACACCACCCAGCCCGAAGAAGGCTATGGCTGGGTGGTCGAGATCGACCCCTACCAGCCGACTTCGACGGCCGTCAAGCGCACCGCGATGGGCCGCTTCTCTCATGAAAACACCGCCTACATGGTGGACAAGGACAACCGCATCGCCTTCTACATGGGCGATGACGGCACGCCCGGCTGTATCTATAAGTTCATTCCCTCGCGCGCCTACGATCCGTCGAACCGCGCCAACAACGCCGGCCTGCTGGACGAAGGCACGCTGTACGCGGCGCGCTTCAATGACGACGGCTCGGGCAACTGGGTGGAATTGACGGTCGGCAAGAACGGCCTGACCGCCGGCGCCGTGGACCCGGGCAACTACACCCAGGTCGCCCCCGGCTCGCTGCCTGCGCAGACGCTCATCGACTTCAATTCGCAGGCCGACGTGCTGATCAACACCAAGGCCGCGGCGCGCGTGGCCGGCGCCACCCTGATGGACCGCCCCGAATGGGTTACGGTGGGCCTGGACAAGACCGTGTACTGCACGCTGACCAACAACGGCGGCCGCCAGCGCACCAGCGCGTCCAACCCGCGCACCAACAACGAGCACGGCCAGATCGTGCGCTGGAAGGAACGCGGCGATTCGCCGCTGGCCACGACCTTCGAGTGGGAATTGCTGCTGCTGGCCGGCTATGACGAGTCGGCGGGCGAAGCCGCCAATGTCACCGGCACCATCAATGGCGACACCTTCTCCAGCCCCGACGGCATCCGCGTCGACCCGCGCGGCCGCCTGTGGGTGCAGACCGATTCGGGCTACACGGACGCTGCCGAATTCGGCCACAACGCCATGTACTACATCGACCAGAAGACCGGCGAATCGAAGCGCTTCCTGGTGGGGCCGGTGGGCTGCGAAATCACGGGCATCGCCTATAACGAAGACCTGACCACGTTCTTCATCAACATCCAGCACCCGAACGGCGCATGGAATACCGTGCGGGCCGGCGGCGGCGACGCCCGCTCGGCCACGGTGGTGGTGCGCCGCGAAGACGGCAAGCCCGTCGGCGCCTGATCTCGCAGGCGCGATGCAATAGGGGCGGCGGGCCACGCCGCCCCGAAATCTTCCGCATAGCCGCCCGTGGGCGGCCGCGGCTCAGTCGCCTTCTTCGAGCCGCATGCCGATCTTCAGCCCGACCTGCCAGTGCGCGACCTTGCCATTCTTGATGTGGCCCCGCACCTCGGTGACTTCGAACCAGTCCAGATTGCGCAGGGTGTCCGAGGCGCGCGCAATGGCCTGCTCGACAGCATCATCGGACGACTTGGTGGACGACCCCACCAGTTCGATCTGTTTGTAGATATGGCTGCTGGACATTGTTCGTCTCCCGCAAGAAAGTAGCGGCAAGCCGGGGCGGCGGGCCGCCGGCCCGGCCTGCCCGGCCGGGTCGACCCATTGTGGCATGCCGCGGCGCGCCTGCCTATGCGCAAGCGGCATGCCGGCGTGCGCGGATCGGCCCGCGGATGGGTTCTAATAGGTGATGTTGGATCACCCAGGATTGACGAACCCGTTCCCAATGTCGAAGCAACGCGCGAACAACCACAACGCCGGCGTGGCAGCCCGCCCTTCTTCCACTGACGGCCTGGCGGGCCACACTCCCATGATGCAGCAATATTTGCGCCTGAAGGCCGAGGCCGGGCCGCTGCTGCTTTTCTACCGCATGGGCGACTTCTATGAAATGTTCTACGAAGACGCCGAGCGCGCCGCGCGCCTGCTGGGCCTGACCCTGACCAAGCGCGGCACTTCCAATGGCACGCCCATTCCCATGGCGGGAGTGCCCGTGCACGCCATGGAACAATACTTGGCGCGCCTGGTCGCCCTGGGCGAATCGGTGGCCATCTGCGAACAGATCGGCGACCCGGCCGCCGCCAAGGGGCCGGTCGAGCGGCGCATCGTGCGCATCGTCACCCCGGGCACACTGACCGACGAAGCCCTGCTGCCGGCCAAGGCCGACCGCGCCCTGGCGGCCGTGTTCCTGGGCGGCAAGACGCGCAACCTGCGCGCCGGCCTGGCCTGGCTGAACCTGGCCAGCGGCGAGTTCCGCGTCACCGAATGCGCGCCCGCCCAGCTCGAATCCGAACTGCACCGCATCGCGCCGGCCGAACTGGTATGCGCCGACAGCGCCGAGCTGGCGCTGGCCTTCGACGGCGCGCGCACCCGCGTGCCCGACTGGCATTTCGAAGGCGACGGCGCGCGGGCCCACCTGCTGGCCCACTTCAAGACCGATACCCTGTCCGGCTTCGACGTCGACGACATGCCGACCGCCATCTGCGCGGCCGGCGCGCTGCTGCGCTACGCCGCGCGCACGCAATCGCAGGCGCTGGCCCACGTGCAGGGCATCGCGGTCGACCGGCCCGGCCAGTACGTGCTGATGGACCCGGTCACGCGCCGCAATCTCGAACTTACCCAGACCCTTAGCGGCGAAGAATCGCCCACGCTGTTCTCGCTGCTGGACGGCTGCCGCACGCCCATGGGCAGCCGGCTGCTGCGGCGCTGGCTGCATCACCCGCTGCGCGACAACGCCCCTGCCCTGGCGCGCCAGCAGGCCATCTCGGCGCTGCAGGCCGGCCGCACGGATGTCGCGCCGGCCTTCGGCGCGGCCGGCCTGCTGGAAACCCTGCGCGACGCGCTGGACGCCTTTCCCGATGTCGAGCGCATCTCGTCGCGGCTGGCGCTGCGTTCGGTGCGGCCGCGCGAACTGGCCAGCCTGCGCGATGCCCTGGCCGCCCTGCCCGCACTGCGCGAGCTGGTGGCGCTGCTGGCAGCCTCGCCGCGCCTGGCCGAACTGGCCGGGCACTTGTCTCCCGACCCCGCCGTCGCCGGCCTGCTGCAACGCGCCATCGCTCAGGAACCCGCAGTGGCCATCCGCGACGGCGGCGTCATCGCCGCCGGCTTCGACGCCGACCTGGACGAGCTGCGCGCCCTGGCCGCCGACGGCGGCGACTTCCTGGTACAGCTGGAAGCCCGCGAACGCGAACGCACGGGCATCGGCAACCTGCGCGTCGAATTCAACCGCGTGCACGGCTTCTACATCGAAGTCACCAAGGGGCAGACCGACAAGGTGCCCGAAGACTACCGCCGGCGCCAGACACTGAAAAACGCCGAACGCTACATCACCCCCGAGCTCAAGTCCTGGGAAGACAAGGTGCTGTCGGCGCAAGACCGCTCCCTGGCGCGCGAAAAATGGCTGTACGAACAGGTGCTGGACACGCTGGCCGAGCACGTGCGCCCGCTATCCGATTGCGCGGGCGCGCTGGCCGAGCTGGACACCCTGGCCGCCCTGGCCGAACATGCGCGGCGCCATGGCTGGACCGCCCCCGAACTCACCGAGCAGGCCGAACTCGATATCGAAGCCGGCCGCCATCCGGTGGTGGAACGCGCCATCGAACGCTTCACGCCGAACGGCTGCCGCCTGGACGCCACGCGCCGCATGCTGCTGATCACCGGCCCCAACATGGGCGGCAAGTCCACCTATATGCGCCAGGTGGCGCTGATCGCGCTGCTGGCGCGCACCGGCAGCTTCGTGCCGGCGCAGCGCGCCACCATCGGCAAGCTCGACCGCATCTTCACCCGCATCGGCGCGGCCGACGACCTGGCCGGCGGGCGTTCGACCTTCATGATGGAAATGACCGAAGCGGCCGCCATCCTGGCGGCCAGCACGCCGCACAGCCTGGTGCTGATGGACGAGATCGGCCGCGGCACTTCCACCTACGACGGCCTGGCTCTGGCATGGGCCATCGCGTTGCGCCTGGTTACCCACAACCGTGCGCTGACGCTGTTCGCCACCCACTACTTCGAGCTGACGCGGCTGCCGGCCGAGCAGACCACCGCAGCCAACGTGCACCTGGCCGCCGCCGAATCGGCGGGCGGCATCGTGTTTCTGCACGAAGTGCGCGACGGCCCCGCCAGCCGCAGCTACGGCATCCAGGTGGCGCAGCGCGCCGGCGTACCGGCCGCCGTGATCCGCCATGCCTCGCGCGAACTCGAACGCCTGGAAGCGCAGGGCGCGCCCACCCCGCAGCTGGGCCTGTTCGCCGCCGCCATCGACGCCGATGCGCAGGCCGGCGCCGCCAGCGACCAGTCCGAGGAATCCGACGCCCTGCATGCGCTGCGCGACGAACTCGCCCAGATCGACCCCGACAGCCTGACACCGCGCGAAGCGCTGGATGCGCTGTACCGCCTGAAGGCCTGCATGCCATGAACACCCGCCTGCCCCTGCCGCTGCTCGGCGGACTCAGCCCCGCGGACTTCATGCGCCGCTACTGGCAGCGCAAGCCCCTGCTGATCCGGCAGGCCATACCCGGCTTCAAGCCGCCGCTGAACATCGCCGCCCTGAAAAAGCTGGCCCGCCGCGACGATGTCGAGTCGCGCCTGATCTGGCGCGAAGACGGCGCCTGGCAGATGGAACAAGGCCCGTTCGCGCGCCTGCCCAAGGCAGGCGAACCCGACTGGACGCTGCTGGTGCAAAGCGTGGACCTGCACAGCGACGCGGCCTCGGCGCTGCTGCAGCAGTTCCGCTTCATTCCCGACGCCCGGCTCGACGATATCATGATCAGCGTGGCGTCCGACGGCGGCGGCGTGGGACCGCATTTCGACAGCTACGATGTCTTCCTGCTGCAGGCGGCCGGCCGCCGCCGCTGGCGCTACGGACGCCAGCAAGACCTGTCGCTGCAGCCCGGCCTGCCCCTGAAGATACTCAGCCGCTTCACGCCCGAACACGATGTCGTGCTCGAGCCCGGCGACATGCTGTACCTGCCGCCGCAAGCCGCACACGACGGCATCGCGCTGGGCGACGGCTGCATGACCATCTCTATCGGCTTTCGCGCTCCCACGCAGGCAGCGCTGGCGCGCGGGCTGCTGGAAGCCGCCGCCGACCAGGCCATGGCCCGCGTCGGCCTGCTGGGTGGCCCCTACGGCGAGCCGCCGCTGCCCGGCCCGCGCCTACACGCCCTGTACCGCGACCCCGGCCAGCCCGCCGTCGATACGCCGGCCGCCCTGCCCGACGCGCTGGTGCAAGCCACGCTCGACGCCGCGGCCAGGCTGCGCTTCGACGACGCGCTGGCCGCGCGCTTCCTGGGCTGCTGGCTGACTGAGCCCAGCAACCTGGCCGTGTTCGAGCCGGCGCCGCCCTCTGGCCTGGACCTGGCATCGCACTGGCCGGCAAGCGGCGCGCTGGAACTCGACCGGCGCAGCCGCATGCTGTACCGCGGCAGGCAGGTGTTCATCAACGGCGAAACGGCCCAGGCGCCCGCCGACGCCGCCCTGCGCGCACTGGCCGACGCCCGCCGCCTGGCCTGCGCCGACCCGCGCTGCCGCCGCCTGGGCAGCGCCGCGCGGGAATGCCTGGCGGATTGGCTGGACGCCGGCTGGCTGCATTATCGGCCCGATGTGTGACCCAAACGCCACAACTGCCCCTCAATGTGCCGGTAAACCACGCGGTTTTGTACGATCCGGACACTTAAACGTGTCTATCTTGCACAGAACGCTATGGTCTACGCGAACATTGAAACATCAAGAAATGCTCCACACTTATAAGTAAAGGTTGTTACGTTCTGGATGCCACCGCTTTAATTTCTACACGTCAGCACCCGGCTGATTCCTGTAGCCTGACTACTGGTTTCCCCTAACGGGACACTGGTTTCCCCTAACAAGGGCCGCATGATCGTCATCTAACAGGAGTCCAACATGATCAGCAAAACCTTGATTCTTGCTTCGGTGGTTGCCGTCGCGCTGACCGCTTGCGACAAGAAGGAAGACACCGCGAGCCCAGCCGGCTCCGAGCCGTCGACCACCATGCCCGCGCCTTCCAGCCCGGCCCCTGCCACGCCGGCTCCGGACAGCTCGACCACGCCGGCGCCCGGCGGCGGCTCGACCACCCCGGGGTCCTGATAGCCCCCGCCTTGCCGTCCCGCCCCAGGGCGGGCCAGGCCAGGCAACGAAAAAGGCCGCGACAGCAATGCCGCGGCCTTTTTCGTGGACGCTGGGCCCGGCGGATCAGGTCATTTTGTCTTTCAGGACGCTGAGCAGCCGCTGCGCCGTAGCGCTGTTGTCGCGCTGGCCCGAGCTGTCGAGCACCGTGACCTGGGTCTGGGCGCCGTCCTGGGCCAGGTGGATGCGGTACTGCGCAGCCTGGGCCTTTTTGTCGCCCGAGAACAGTCGGCTGAAGAAGCCGGGCTGCTCTTGCTGGGCGCCGGTATCGGTATCGACGTAGCGTACGAAGTATTCGCCGGCCGAGCGGTCGCGGTCGTCGACGGCGAAACCGCCGGAATCGAGCGCCACGCCCACGCGGCGCCAGGCGCGGTCGAAGGATTCGTCGACCACCAGCATCGCGCCGTTGGCGCGCACATCTTGCACCTTGGGAGCCTGCGGCGCGGCTTCAGCCTGGGCCACCAGCTTGCGGGCGCTGTCGACGTCGGTGCCCAGGTAGACCATCAGGCGCGCCAGCATGGCGGCGTTCAGGCCCGGGTCTTCGCTGCCGTGTTCCCAGGCCACCTGGGCGTCATCGGGACCCGTACGCTTTTCTATCATCTGCTGGTGCGAGATGTAGATTTCGGTGTGGCCGTTGACGCGTTCGACACGAGTGCGGAATTTTTCGCGTTCGCCGCTATCCCAGGCGGTATCCAGGATGGAGCCCAGCGCCTGGCGCAGCCAGCTTTCGGGAATTTTGGCGCGGTTTTCCGCCCAGTCGGTTTCGACCAGGCCGGCCTTGGGGCTGTTGGTGCTGACGGTAAAGCCGGTGTCGGTCCAGAAATCGACCACCTTGGGGAAGACTTCTTCGGGCGGCCGCTCGACCACCAGCCAGCGCAGATCGCCGTCGCGCTCGACACGCATGTCGTTGCGCTGCGGCAGCACATTGCTGGTTTGCGCGGCCGAGGCCACCTGCTGCTGCCCTTGCTGCTGGTACTGCGAATAGGTGGTGCTGCCCGACGCGGGCGCGCGGTAGCGCGGATCGCTGGAAGCCTGGGTCAGGTCGGGCGGAATGCTGAGCGGTTCGCCACGCCGCGTGCTTTTGTAGTCGATTGACTCGTCGTTGCCCAGCAATTCGTTGACATCACTGCAGCCTGCCAACAATGCCAGGGCCATCAATGCCGACGCAGCGGCATGACGCTGATTCATACGCTTCCTCACTATTTAGAGCAGGCCCGTTTCCTGGAGCGCGCGGCGTACCGTGTCGTGGTGCTGCGCGCCCAGTTCCACCAGGGGCAGCCGGTAGCCCAGCGCGGTACGGCCCATTTGAGCCAGCGCCCATTTCACAGGAATGGGATTGGCCTCGACGAACAAGGCCTTGTTTAGACGTGCCAGGCGCGCATTAAGTTCGCGCGCCTTGGGCACGTCGCCCGCCAACGCGGCGGCACAGAGCTCGTGCATGAGCCGCGGCGCCACATTGGCCGTAACAGAAATATTGCCGCGCGCGCCCAGCAGGATGAGCGCCGTAGCGGTGGGGTCGTCGCCGCTGAACACCTGGAAGCCGGCCGGCGCCTCGCGGATGAGCAAGGCGCCGCGGCCGATGTCGCCGGTGGCGTCTTTGATGCCGATGATGCCCGGCACTTGCGCCAGGCGCAGCACCGTTTCGTTGGACATGTCGGCCACGGTGCGGCCGGGCACGTTGTACAGCACGGTGGGCAGGTCGACCGCTTCGGCCACGGCCCGGAAGTGCCGGTACAGGCCTTCCTGGGAGGGCTTGTTGTAGTACGGCACCACCGACAGGCCCGCCTGCGCGCCCACGGCCTTGGCATGGCGCGACAGATGGATGGCTTCGTCGGTAGAGTTGGCGCCCACCCCGGCGATGACCGGAATGCGGCCGGCCGCGTGTTCGACCGCCACGCGGATGAGCTCGGCGTGCTCGTCCATGGACACAGTGGGCGATTCGCCGGTGGTGCCCACCACGACCAGGGCGTCGGTGCCTTCGGCGATATGCCAGTCGATCAGCGACCGGTAGGCAGCGTAATCGAGGCTGCCATCGGGCTGCATGGGAGTGGCCAGCGCCACCATGCTGCCCTGAAAATTGATTGTTTCGGCGGGGGATGCCATGAAAAATGGGCTCCGGACCCGGGACGACGGGCCCCGGGCGATGAACTGAGTCAGTCGAATCGCCGAGTTTAACGGATATTGGCCCTTACAAGAACCAGGTAACGATGGCCGTCCCCAATTGCAGAATGGGCTGCATCAGGATCCAGAGCACATCGGTAACCAATAGCAGCAATACGATAACCAGGCCGTAGGGCTCGATGCGCGAATACTGCCAGGCCAGGCGGTTGGGCAGCAGGCTGAAAAGTATGCGCCCGCCGTCCAGCGGCAGTATCGGCAGCAGGTTCAGGGCCATCAACACCAGGTTGACGTTGACGCCCGCCATGGCCATCTGGTACCAGTAGCCCTCCTGCAGGCCTCCGGCCAGGTACAAGCGCATAGAAATGACCCACAAAATGGCCATCAGCAGATTGGCTGCCGGCCCGGCCAGCGCCACCCACAGCATATCTTTCTTGGGGCGGCGCAGGCGGCCAAAATCTACCGGCACCGGCTTGGCCCAGCCGAACAGCATGGCCGGCCCGCCCATGAGTTTGGACATCAGCAGGATGCCCACCGGCACCAGCAGGGTGCCGACCGGGTCGACGTGACGCATGGGATTCAGGGTGATGCGGCCGGCCTGCTGGGCAGTGGGATCGCCCAGCATGCGCGCCACGTAGCCGTGCGCCGCCTCGTGCAGCGTAATAGCGAAAATGACGGGAATCGCGTAGATCGCGATGGTCTGGATGAGATCGGACATGGACGGAAGGGGGTCAGAGGCCCAGCGAGGCCGGGTCGCCGCGGCCGCGGCGCAATACGGCGGGTTCATCGCCGGTAAGGTCGATCACCGTGGTGGGCGACTGCGGGCAGGCGCCGGCATCGATAATGGCCGCGAGCTCGTGCGCATAGCGCTCGCGGATGTCTTCGGCGTCGTTCAGGGCGTCGTCTTCGCCCTTGGGAATAAGCGTGGTGGACAGCAGCGGCGCGCCCACCTGCTCGAGCAGCGCCAGGGTGACCGCGTGCTGCGGCACCCGGATGCCGATGGTCTTGCGCGACGGGTGCGAGACCCGGCGCGGCACTTCGCGCGTGGCTTCCAGGATGAAGGTCCAGGGCCCCGGCGTGGCGGCCTTCAGCAGCCGGTACTGGCGGTTGTCGACCCGCGCGAAGTGGCCGATCTCGGCCAGATCGCGGCACAACAGCGTCAGGTGATGGCGCTCGTCCAACCCGCGCAGGCGCCGCAGCGCGTCGGCCGCCGCCTTGTCGTCGAGGTGGGCCGCCACGGCATAGCTGGAGTCGGTGGGCACCGCCACCAGGCCGCCGTCGTTCAGCCACTGCGCGGCCTGCTTCAGCAGGCGCGGCTGCGGGTTATCGGGATGGATGGAGAAAAATAGGGCCATGGGTTTATCCTAGCATCCTTGGCGCTTGCTCAGGAGAAACACATGCGCATGGACAATTCGCGGGAAAGCCAGAACATCGAAGATCGCCGTTCGCGCGGCCCGCGGCTGGGCGGGCGCGGCTCGATCGGCATCGGCACGATCGTGCTGGCGCTGGTGGCCATCTATTTCGGCGTCGACCCATCGGTGGTGCTGCAAATGGCCGAAGGCCCGGCGCCCGTCGAACAGCAGGCGCCCAGCCAGCCGCCGGCCGACGACCCGCAGGCGCGCTTCGTGGCCAAAGTGCTGGGCGAAACCGAAGACACCTGGAGCGCCATTTTCCAGCAGAACCTGAACCGCCAGTACGTCGCCCCCAAACTGGTGCTGTTCCGCGGCGCCACCCCCACCGCCTGCGGCACGGGCCAGGCCGCCATGGGGCCGTTCTATTGCCCGGGCGACAGCAAGGTCTACATCGACCTCAGCTTCTTCGACGAAATGGAACGCCGCCTGAACGCGCCGGGCGACTTCGCCCAGGCCTATGTCATTGCGCACGAGGTGGGCCACCACGTGCAGCACCTGCTGGGCATCTCCGACCAGGTCGACCGCCTGCGCCAGCGCAATCCGGGCCAGGCCAACGCACTGTCGGTGCGCATGGAATTGCAGGCCGATTGCTTCGCCGGGCTGTGGGCCCGGCATGCCGACCAGGCCCGCAACATCCTGGAAAGCGGCGACGTCGAAGAAGGCCTGAACGCGGCCACCGCCATCGGCGACGACACCCTGCAAAAGCAAAGCCAGGGCTATGTGGTGCCCGACGCCTTCACCCATGGCTCTTCGGCGCAGCGGGTGCGCTGGTTCAAGCGCGGCCTGGACAGCGGCGACCTGCGCCAGTGCGACACGTTTTCCACCGACACGCTTTGAAACCGCGCGGCCGGCCCCGCGCCGCCGGCTTCTTGTAAGATTACGCCCCTTTGCGATGCCCGCCATCGCCCGCCGGCCCGCCCAGGCCGGCCCGCCCGGACCAAGACAATACGACAGCGGCCCATGGCCAATACGCAAGCTCCCCTTATTACCCCGGCCGAAGTCCGCGACATCCTGGCCGAGCCCAAGGAAACCGTGAAACCGGTGGCCTGGGCGCCGCGCCCCGCCGCCGGCCACGCCCAGTGGATGGAATTCTCGTCGGCCTGCCGGCTGCGCGGCGAGGCCCGCGACGACATCATCTTCCGCGCCATCTACCGGCCGGCCCGCACCGCCGTGCACGGCCAGGCCGTCATCGCCATGACCGAAACCTGTTCGGCCAGCCTGTTCGTGGGGCCGCACCGCGTCATCGGCGTGGACACCGGCGACACCTTCCACACCAGCCTGGTGGGCAAAGGGCGGCAGCATTATCGCGGCATGCTCGCCGAGCGCACCCACCGGCACGTCTGGCATGACGACGGCGAAGGCTACGCCGAACCCGTCGTGCCGGCGCTGGACGACATCGCCGCCCTGATCCCGTATTTCCTGCGGCAGGCCAACCTGGTCCTGGCGGGGGGCTTTGCCCACCCCATGAAGGGCCGCCAGATCGAATTGTTGATATGACCGCGTTCCTGCAAGCCGCCGGATGGACCGTCCTGCCGGCCGGCGACCGCGCCGTGCGTGCCGTGACCCCGGTGCCCATGGGCCTGGACGGCCAGCATGGGGCATTTTTCATCGCCCAACCCGACGAGCAGTCGTTCTACCTGACCGACGCCGGCGCGGCCGCCATGCACGCCGCCGCCTACGGCATAGAGCTCAATGCCAAGCGCCTGGACCTGCTGAACCAGGCGCCCGGCGTCAGCCTGGCGCGCTTCGACAAGACCGGCGCCATCGTCGCCAGCGGCCCGGCCGCGCATTTGCAGGACGCCCTGTGGGAAGCCGTGAAACTGGCCACGGCGCTGAGCTTCCAGTGCACCCAGTGGATGCCCAAATTCAGCCGCCTGCGCTTTCGCGCCGAAGTGGGCCACGCCCTGGCCGAAGCCGTGGGCAAACGCCTGGTGCAAGGCGCCAGGGCGCAGGGCAGCAGCGGCCACATGGCGGATTTCGCCTATGCCGTGCGCAGCGCCGCGGGCACGGCGCTGACTTATATCGAACCCATCGCGTTGAAAGCCGGCAAGAAAATGGACTGGACACAGGTGTACCAGACCCACGGCAAGATGGCCGACGTGAAAATGGCCGACGCCGCAAACGGCCGCCTGGTCATCCTGGAAGACGGGGCATCGGCCGAGGAACTCAACAAGGCCGTGTCCATCCTGGAACAGTCGGCAACCGTGCGGCCGCTGGGCAAGGCCCGCAGCTGGGCCGAGATTTTCGCCGATTGAGCGCCGGCCGGCACTGCCGACGCGAACAGGTGTCGGGCACTGCGTGCCGGACACCGTGTTATTGCGGGACAGCCCTGCCTAGTTGACGACTCCGGTCAGCGCGTCGACGATCGCGCAGCCATGGCTGATGGCTTCGTGCACAGCCTCGCGCGGGCTATACACAAAATTGCCGTCGGCAAAGCCGGGCACCACGTATTCGTCGCCATGTTCCTGTACGGAATCAGCCTGCACCACAAAAACCGATGCAGTAAAGACAGGGGAGCCCGGCGCGTTTGCCGTTCTGTCGTCGGGGTTGCCGCGTGCGACTTTGGCTGTCAGCCGATACCCCTTGTAGATCAAATTGTTTTGATGCACTCAAAGGCCCTCTCTAGGGCCAGCATACCGCGCATTTGTTTACAAGCCTGATAAGTTTTGTAACGAGGCCGGCGGCGTGGCGCAATTTCCCGGCCTCATGCCGGCCGCTTGCGCCAGGCCTTGCCAGGTCCAGCCCCGCCCCAGCAGCACCATGCGGGTATGCAGATCGTGCAGCACCGGCTCGGCCACCCGGGGCCCCAGGTCGGTCAGTACCTTACGCCGCAGGTCCACATAGCCGGATGCGTATTGCCTGGCCAGCGACTGCCACAGCGCCCGCGCGCCCACCGACTGGCGGGCGCCGGTGATCAGGCATTGGCCGGCGTCCAGGGCCCGACGATAGACTGCCGCAGCCAGCCCTCGACGCTGGTAGGCTGCGTCGTACCTGGAATGGGGAGCGCGCAGCAGCGGATCGGCGCGCCGCCCGAGTTCGACCAGGCGATTGAACACCGTATAGCCGGCCAGCCGGCCGCGCGCCTGGTCCACCACATAAATGTAGAACTCGCCGTCCGCCTCGCGGTAGCGAAGCACCAGGCCGGGAAATCCGCTCGCGGCCTCTGGCATGCCGTGCAGGCGGCCGCCCGGGCGGGTAATGCGGCGATACAGGGATTCCAGTTCACTATCCAGCTTCCACGAACCGGGGTCAACGTCGATGCGCAATTCCATGATGCGGGCAAGCCACCCGGGGAATGCGCCCAGCGCCAGCGTCGGCACGGCAATCTCCTATCAATACCAGTCTGTCAGGGGTCGTCGAAAATGGCCGCCGGGTTGAGCCGGTCGGCCGGGGAAAAGCAGGTCACGGGCATGGGAAAACTCCGCTGCGTGAAAATCGATAAAAACGGCGCCGCAAAAATGCCAACGGCTCCGCGATCGAAATCGAGGAGCCGTAATGGGTTGCGCCAGCAATGCGGCAGGCCGGGGCCCGCCGGAAAAATCAGGAGTCGCGGCCGGTGTGCAATACCGCCCCGGCCAACGCGACAGGCCAGCATCGTATCACAGGAATTTTTTCTGTGTTTTCAAATACCTGGAAAATGGTGCGAGGCGCCGGCGGCGCTAGGCGATGATTCCGCCGCGGGCGGCCCGCAGCGCCTTCTCTTGCGCGGCGGCAATCTGCTGCTGCAGTTGCATGGCCTGGCTGTTCAGGGCGCGCAATTGCGGCAGCTTCTGCTCTTCGGGAATCCGGCTGGCCTGCAGGCGCTGGATCTGCAGCATCACCTGGCGCAGGCGTTCCTGCAGCTGCTTGATGAGCTCCGCCACGGGATCGGCGGACGGCTCTTCCGGCACCGCGGCAGCCGTGGCGCCGGCAGGCCTGGCGGCCCGCGCCAGCGGCTGCGTGCCGGCGCCGGCATCGTTGGGGTTCAGGTGAATGGGGGTAGAGCCGGATATCGGTGAAATCGACATGGGTCGCCTTCGTCTAGGACACGACTCATTAACGGCCCCCTGGGCCGGGTTCTTAATCAGGCCCCGGGCGCCGCGTCCGCACCGGCATCACGCGGGCGGCTGCGGCCAGGCCCGCAGCGTGTCCAAGTCCAGCAGGGTGAAATAGCCGGATGCCCAGCCCTGGGTATCGATGTGGTACACGTTGCCCAGCACCAGCGGCCGCGCCACGGGCGTGTGCCCGGCCACCACCGCCCTCACCCCGGCCACCACGGAGACATCGTGCCGTTCCAGGCGGGTGCGCGACCATTGGCAGTACGAGCGGGTGCGCCGGTAGTGGTCGCGCAGCCGGGCCTCCAGCCCGGCCCAGTCCCGCGCCGGGCAATCGGCGTGCACCAGGCCCACCGGCCCCGCCCTGGTGGGCACCTCGATAGCCACCGGCAACTGGGCCAGGGCATGCGCATACACCCGCTGCCGCTCGGGCGGCAGGTCCAGGAACCACCCGCCGCCATACTGGCGCCAGTTGTCGACGTCGACCTGCCCGGTGCGCACATGGCGAATCGCGTAGTCTTCATGATTGCCTTGCACGGCGTAAAACCAGGGCCGGCCCAGCCATTGCATGAACGCCTCGCTTTCATGGCCCCGGTCGACCAGGTCCCCGACCGAGAACAGGCGGTCTTGTGCCGGGTTGAAGCCGAATTCGTCCAGCGCCTGCTGCAGGCGGCTGAAATGGCCATGGATATCGCCCACGGCAACATCGCGGCCGGCCGGGTTGGCCGGCACGCGCAGGAATGGCTGGCTCATGGTGGTGGCACCGCTAGGGGTTGTCGGGCGCTGCCCGCGCAGGCGCACCTGCCGATGCGTACTTCCTGCGCCAGAGATGCAGCCCGCTGATCGCACTGATGTCCAGCATCGTCCAAATAATGAAGAGGGTACCCGCTGAATCGCCGTGCCTGACCTCCTGCTCAAGTACGCAGACAGCACGGCGACTGAGGTCACGACTCGAAGCTAGGCCGGCTACCCTGGTGGCGCTCGAAGTGCGTACGGCCATCGCCGCTGGCCAAAACTGAGGCCATCGGCAGGAGAACAGTATGCAAATCAATCTTGCCGTGCCGGATGGCGTGGCAAACTTCAAATGGCACGACCTGCGGCACACGTGGGCCAGTTGGCACGCCCAGGCCGGCACGCCGCTGCTGGTGCTGAAGGACCTAGGAGGCTGGGAGCGGATCGAGATGGTGCAAAAGTATACCCATCTGGCCCCGAGTCACTTGGCCGCCCACGCTGACGCGGTCAATTTTTGGTCAATCTCGGAGCAGGAAGAAAAAACGCCGCTTTGCAGAGCGGCGTAAGTACTTGATTTCAAATCAGTTTAGTGGGGTGGCTGATGGGACTCGAACCCACGACAACCGGAATCACAATCCGGGACTCTACCAACTGAGCTACAGCCACCATTGCTGCTGCAAAGAGGCCGAATTCTAGCATATATTTTGGGCCTTGCCCCGCCGCCTACCCCGTTCCCGGCAGGGCTGCGCCTTGCTATTCTGGCGCATCCGCCGGCACCGGGCGCGGGGCCGTGGCGCGGGCACATTTCAGGCTTCTTATGGATCGCTTAGACGAGCTTTTGCACGAGTATTGGCCGCACCTGGTGTTCGGGGTCAGCCTGGTGGCCGGCACGGGGGCCGCGGTGCATGCGGCAATGACCAAGCAGGACGTGCGCGCCGCCATCGGCTGGGTGGGCGTGGCGCTGTTTTCGCCGCTGTTCGGCGCGCTGTTCTATTTTGTGGCGGGGGTGAACCGGATCCGCCAGACGCGCGTGTCGCAGCAGCGCGACGAGGCCATGCTGGCGTACGCCGGCCATGCCCAGTCGCCGGTCGGCGACGTAGTGCCCTATTCCAGCGCCCAGTTCGCCTCGCTGAAAACGCTGGGCGACAAGGTCAGCCACTTTCCGATGCTGGGCGGCAACGCGGTGCGCCCGCTGGGCGGCGGCGACGAGGCCTATCCGGCCATGATGCAGGCCATCCGCGATGCCTGCCATTGCATCGCCATGCAAAGCTATATTTTCGACAGCGACCCCATCGGCATCGAGATGGCGCAGGCGCTGATCGAAGCGCACGAGCGCGGCGTGCAGGTGCGTGTGCTGATCGACGCCATCGGCAGCCGCTATTCGCATCCGCCCATCGTGCGCAGGCTGCAGCGCGGCGGGGTGCGCACGGCGCGCTTCATGACCAACCCGCTGGGCCTGCTGCGCATGCCGTACGCCAACCTGCGCAGCCACCGCAAGATCCTGGTGGTGGACGGGCGCGTCGGTTTCACCGGCGGCATGAACGTGCGCGCCGCTTTCGTGCGCGCGCTGTCCGGCGACAAGACCAACAGCGACGTCCATTTCCAGCTGGACGGCCCGATCGTGGCGCAGCTGATGTCGGTGTTCGCCCACGACTGGAACTTCACCACGCACGAATCGCTGGACAGCGCCCCCTGGTTTCCGCCGCCCATCGCCCCGCTGCCGGGCACGGTGCCCATGCGCTGCGTGCCGTCGGGCCCTGATCGTGCAGTGGTCAGCACCCGCAACATGCTGCTGGGCGCGCTGGCGGTGGCGCAGCAGCACATCCGCATCCAGTCGCCCTACTTCCTGCCCGACCAGCCCTTGATCGGCGCGCTGGCCACCGCGGCCCGGCGCGGCATTACCGTCGACATCGTCATTCCGGGCCGCAACAACCTGCGCCTGGTGAACTACGCCATGACGGCGCAGCTGGACCAGATCGTGCGCACCGGGTGCCGGGTGTGGCGTGCATCGGGCGCGTTCGACCATTCAAAGCTGATGACGGTGGATGGCGCCTGGTCGTATATCGGGTCGTCCAACCTCGATCCGCGCAGCCTGCGCCTGAATTTCGAACTGGACACCGAAATCTACGACCGCGACCTGGCAGCCTGGATTGCCGCGCGCATCGACGGCCACATCGCGGGCGCGCGCCAGGTCACGCTGGAACACCTGTACAGCCAGCCGTTCGCCAAGCGGCTGCGCAACAAGGTGATCTGGCTGGCGTCGCCATACCTGTAGGCACGGCGCGCCGGGTCAGCTGCTTAGTTGCGGCTGGCCTTCCATTGCCCCGAATCCTGCTTGCAGAACCAGAACGACCAGTTCTCGGAAGCAGTGTTCTTGCTGACCACGGCGTCGAGCTGGCGGCACTTGTTGGCCTTCTGGGTTTCGGTGGTGTGGGCCACGGTCATTTTGACGCTGACTGGCTGGCCGTGGCGCGGCTGCGAGCCGGTCCAGGCAGCACTGGCGCCGTCGGGCTGATGTTCGAGCGCATCGGTGACCGCCGCGCTGAAGCTGGGCAGATCTTTCTTGGGAATGCTGGAAATAATGGAATGATTCATGAAGGCCATGCCCGCGGCCTGCGCCGTGATGGAAAAGGCCAGCAGCACACCGCCGGTCAGTAGAGCACGTTGCATTTTCATGAATGGTCCTTGCACAAGGGCTTGATGAGGCCTGCGTATGATAACCCCGCCGGCCGCCCTTGCCGTCACGTCACGACCGGCCGAAGCCGCGCATGCGGTCCACCATCTGCGGCGCCGCGCCCAGGTAGTTGGCGGGATCGCACAACCGGTCGATGGCGGCGTGGTCCAGGTGGGCCGTGATGCGCGGCTCGCCAGCCAGCACCTCGGCCAGCGGGCGGCGTCCGGCCATGGCCTCGCGGCACGCGTCATAGACCACGTCGTGGGCGACCTGGCGCCCCAGGTGCGGGGCCAGGCCCATCATCACCGCTTCGGACACGATCAGGCCGCCGGTCAGGTCCAGGTTGCAGCGCATGCGCTGCGTGTCGACCTCGAGGCCGCCCAGCATGAACTTCGCCTGCCGCAGCGCGCCGGCGCTCAGCACGAAGGATTCGGGAATGGCCGACCACTCGATGTGCCAGGGCCCGGTGGCCCGCTCGAAGTCTTGCACCATGGCATCCAGCGCCAGGCCGGCGTGCTGGCGCACCGTCTTGGATGCGCTCAGCATCAGCTCGCACGAGATCGGGTTGCGCTTCTGCGGCATGGTGCTGGACGCGCCGCGGCTTTTGACGAAAGGCTCGAAGGCTTCGGCGAGTTCGTTGGTCATCATCAGCATGATGTCCAGCGCGATCTTGCCCAGCGAGCCGGTGACCAGGCCCAGGAACTGCACGGTTTCAGCCAGGCCGTCGCGCGCCACGTGCCAGGTGACCGGCGCGCTGTGCAGGCCCAGCTCGCGCATCAGCGCCTCGTGCACCGCCAGCCCCTGCCCGCCCAGCGAGGCCAGCGTACCGGCCGCGCCGCCGAACTGGCCCACCAGCACCCGCGGACGCAACTGCGCCAGCCGCTCGCGATGGCGGCGCACCATCAGCAACCACACCGCGGCCTTATACCCGAAGGTGATGGGCAGGGCATGCTGCAGATGGGTGCGCCCCGCCATCGGCGTGTCGCGATAGCGCTGCGCCAGCGCGTCGAGAATGCCATCCAGCTCTGCCAGGTCGGCCTCGACCAAGGCCAGCGCATCGCGCACCTGCAGCACCGTCGCGGTGTCCATGATGTCTTGCGTGGTGGCGCCCCAGTGCAGGTATTCGCCCTCGGGCCCGCACATCCGGGCCAGCTGACGCACCAGCGGCAGGATGGGATAGCCCACGATCTCGGTCTCGGCCTTGAGCACGTCCAGGTCCAGGCGCGAAGCGTCGGCGCGGGCAGCAATGGCGTCCGCCGCCGGCTGCGGGATGATGCCCAGGCCGGCCTGCACCCGCGCCAGCGCCACCTCGATCTCGACGTAGCGGCGCAGCGTGGCCGCGTCGTCGAATACGGCGCGCATCGCGGCGGTGCCGAACATGTCTTTGAAAAGGGAAGATTCGATCACAGAGACAGGCATGATGTCGGGCGTATAAAAATGTACGTACTTTATATTAGGTACATACATATTTATTGTCAACCCAGATATCACAGCCATGCTGGACCGCCAACCCGACCAGCAGGAAGGCGCACTTGTGCGGACCCTTGCCATTTGCCAGTACCGGGCACAAAATCGAGGCTCGGCGCACGCACGATGGCACGAAAATACTCAGCACACGGGTCTCTGTCATGAATACGGGCTATCGAATACCCGACTACTACAAAAAAGTAGCAACGGGAATCGAGCGATTGTTTGCGGTGGCGATCCTGGCGGGCGTTGTCGTGTTCAGCATTCATAGCGTGCCGCCTCTGGCCGCCATGGACTGGCAGCAGTCGGAAACGTTCTACGCGCTGATATACCGCATATTGCTGGCGGTGATCGCTATAGAGCTGGCCCGTACGCTGGTCACGCACGATCTGCGCGCCATTCTGGAATTGCTGGCATTCGTGGTCGCGCGCAAGATGCTCAAGCCCGATGCCGGCGTGCTGGATATTCTTTTTTGTGTGCTGGCTTTCGTGGCCCTGCTGGCGGCCAATTACTGGTGGCTGTCGCCCGCTTCGCCCCGGAAAGGCGAAGGACCCTAGTGCCGGACGGACGACCGGGCGCGCGCCGGGTGGTTCGCGCACGGCCAGGTGCAAGTCATGTGCGTCGCGGACAGGAATCGAACCCGTAACCTGCGGCTTAGAAGGCCGCTGCTCTATCCAATTGAGCTACCGCGACATTGAAAAACTGTGCGTATGATAGCGCGCGGCAATTGTACCGTGCCGGGCGGCACGGCACGGCACGGCTACTGCTCTTCGAGTTCGGCTGCGGTCGACACCCACAGGACCATGGCGTCGTCCTGGCTCAGGCTGATGACCCGATGGCCCATGCGGCTGTCGATGTAGAAGCTTTCGCCGGCCGCCAGACGGGCGGGCTGGTAGAACTCGGTATACAGCTCGATTTCGCCGCTGAGCACGTAGACGAACTCTTCGCCCCGATGGCGGCTCCAGTCGTGGAATTCGCCGAAAGAACGGGCCTTGACCCGCGTGTAGAAAGGCATCATGCGCTTGTGCGACAGCGCGTTGCACAGCAGCCGGTGGTCGTAGTACGGGGTTTCGTACGAACGGCCCTCGCCCAGCTGGTTGATCGAGCGGCGGCCGGTGCCCATGTGGTCTTGCGGCGGCATGAACAGCTCGGCCACATCCAGTTGCAGGCCGGCGGCGATCTTCAGCAGGTTGTCATAGGTGGGCGACAGCAGCCCGTTCTCGATCTTGGACAGGGTGGACGCCGCCACGCCGGTAGCCTGGGCCGCCTGCTTCAGGGTCCAGTCGCGCGCCTTGCGCAGGTCGCGCAGCCGTTGCGCCAGCGCGCTCTGCTTGGTGGTGGGCATGATGGTGTCCTTCACGCACGCGAACGGTGCTCGCGCAGCCGGTCGCGCGCCTGGTACGACCAGTAGGTCAGCTGCACGGCGGCGGTGCCCAGCGGGCCGCCGTTCCAGTCCAGGCCGAAAGGCGCGAACTGGCGATAGCGCTCGCTGTCGCCGCATATGCCTTCGGCCACCACGCGGCCGCCGATGGCCGTGGTGTTCATGCCATGGCCGCCGAATGCGGTGCAGTACCACGTCCCGGGTTGCAGCTGGCCGATCTGCGGCATCAGGTGGCGGGCGTAAGCCATGCGGCCCGACCAGGCCACCTCGACCCGCACCCCGGCCAGCTGAGGGTATACCGACAGCAGCTCGGCGCGCAGCGATTCGGCCAGATCCGGCGGATCATCGATACGGGTGGTGATATGGCTGCCCCAGCTGATGCGCCCGCCGTCGACCACGCGGTAGTAATTGCCGGCGCGGCGCGTGTCGCCAATCGCGGCGTCGGTGCGGATGGCCTCGCGCACGCGTTCGCCCAGCGGCTCGGTCAGCATGATGTAGGTGGCGATGGGCAGCATGGCGCGGCGCAATGCGGGCACCAGGCCGTCGGTATAGCCGCCGGTGCAGAACACCACGGTCTGCGCGTCGACCGAGCCGTCCGGGGTGGCCAGGCGCTTCGCCGCGCCGGCCAGGCTGGCCGAGCGCACCGGCGAATCTTCATGGATGCGCACCCCCAGCCGGATGCATTCGCGGGCCAGCGCCAGGGCATAGTTCAGCGGGTGGAAATGGAACGAGTCCGGATCGTACACGCCCTGGAAGTACGCGTCGGAACGCAGCAGCTCGCGCACCTCGTCGCGCTGCAGCAGCCTGACCTGCCGGCCGAACCGGCGCTGTTCGTCGCAATAGGCGCGCAGCGAAGCGGCGTCGTCGTAGCGCAATACGCGCAGGCGGCCGTCGACCTTGCGCGCGTCCGCGATGCCCAGGTCGCGGATGTTGTCGCGGATGATATCCACGCCTTCGATGGACAGGCGGTACAGGCCCTCGTAGCCCGCCTGCCCCACGCGCCGGCGGATCAGGCCGGCGCCGGCCGAGAAGGCCGGCGACACCGAGCCGCCGTTGCGCCCGGAAGCGCCCCACCCTACCCGCCGCGCCTCGAGCAGGGTGACCTGGCGGCCGCGGCGGGCCAGCTCCAGCGCGGCCGTCAGCCCCGCCAGACCGCCACCGACAATGCAGATGTCGGTGCTGGCAGGCCCGGCCAACGCGCCGTAGCGGATTTGCGCAGCGCCGAGCGTGCGCTTGTAAAACGTGTCGATGTACTCGGAAGCCATGATGGCATGGAAGCAGGCAGGCTCTAGGCCAGGGACGGCGGCGCCAGCGATCCGGCGACGCGCTTTTCGACCCAGTTGGCCAGGCGCAACAAGGGATAGCAGTATATGAAATAGATCAGCGCGATCAGGGCATAGATGAACAGCGATTTGCTGGGATAGGTGATCATGAACACCTCGCCCTGGCGCGTCAGTTCGGTAATACCCACCACCGACAGAATGGCAGTGCTCTTGATCAGCATGACGTATACGCCGCTCATGGGCTGCACGATCAGGCGCATGGCCTGGGGCAGCACCACCAGCCGCAGGGCCTGCAGCGGCCGCAGCCCCAGTGTCATGGCGCCCTCGACCTGACCCCGCGGCACGGCCAGGATGGCGTTCATGACGATCTCGGCCACGTAGCTGGACGTATACACCGACAGCGACACGAAGGCCGCGGTATCCGAATCCCATTCCAGCCAGGCCACGCCGCTGCTGGGCAGCACGAAATAGAACACGTACAACTGCACCAGGAACGGCGTGCCGCGCAGCATGTGGATATACAGCCCCAGCAGCTGGTGCACCACGCGGATGCGGTAGCTGCGTATCACGCCGATCACGAAGCCCAGCGTCGAGCCCGCGATAATGGCCAGGAACGAGATCTTCAGCGTTTCCAGAAAGCCCTTGAGCAGAAAGGGCATGACGGTGACCGCGGTGGACCAGTATTCGTGCAGCATGGCTACCTCGCGTTCCAGGCCGGCCCCGCCAGCCACAGGCCGACCAGCCGCGACAGGCCCAGCATGCAGGCGTAGATCAGCAAATACCCAGCCGCGATGGTCAGGAAGCTTTCATTGGGCACGATGCGTTCGCTGTTCATAAGCACGCCCGCGGCCACCAGCTCGAATACCGCGATCAGCGACAGCAGCGACGTGTCCTTGATCAGCACCGCCGTCTGGCCCAGCAGCGGCGGCAGCGTGTTGGCGAACGCCTGCGGCAGCACCACATAGCGCAGGCGCTGCCGGAAATCCATGCCGACCGCCTTGGCGCCCTCGATCTGGCCGCGCGGCACCGACTGGATGCCCACGCGCACGATCTCGCTCATGTACGCCGTATGGTGCAGCGTCATCGCGACGATGCCCAGGATCAGCTCGCTCCAGGACTTGGCCGCCGGAATGAAGTAAGGCAGCGCGTAGTACACCAGGTAGATCTGCACCAGCAGCGGCGTGGCGCGGATGAACTGGATGTACCCCGCCGCCAGCCGCCACACCGGCGCCCGGCGCGCCATGCGCGCCAGCGCCACCAGCACGCCCAGCGCCACCGAACAGGCCAGGCTGACCCCGGCGGCCAGCAGCGTGTTGGCCAGCCCGTCGGCGAACTGGCCCGCGTACTGGCCGACGATGCGCCAGTTGTAATAGTCGATCAGCCAATTCATGGGCTCAGGCCGCCATCAGTGCTCTTTCTTCCAGTCGGTGGAATACCAGTACTTGACGGCTTCGGGCAGGGAATTGTCGGCCGTGCGCAGCTCGCGCCAGTTGTCCAGCCAGAACTTCAGGCGATACGCGTCGGGAGCCACCGCGAACGCCAGCGGCTCGCGCACCATGATGCCGTCGAGCACGCGCAGATTGCCGAAATCGGTCAGGAACTGGTTGGCCGTGCTCAGCGACATGATGCCAGCGTCGAGCCGGCCGCTGGAGATCGCCTGGCCGACCGGGGCGCTGCCGCCCGAGAACTCTTTCAGCTTGGCCTCGGGCAGCATCTTGCGCGCAACCTCGGCATAAGTGCTGGCGCCCAGCGCGCCGATGGTGACGTCGTCCTTGTTCAGGTCGGTATAGCTCTTGTAGGGCGAGTCCTTGGGCACCACGGCCACGGTCTCGGCGTAGAACATGGGCGCCGAGAACAGGATCTGCGCGGCCCGCTGCGGCGTGGGCGTCATGTCGGCGGCCACCATGTCGGCCTTGCCGGACAGCAGCGCCGGGATCAGGCCTTTCCATTCGTAGTCTTGCAGCACCAGTTTCACGCCCAGGTCGTCGGCCATGCGGCGCGCCAGTTCCACCGCCAGCCCGGTGCGCTTGCCCGACTTGTCCATAAAGCTCATCAGCGGGCCCGATGTCTGCACGGCCACGCGGAATTCGCCGCGCTTGAGGATGTCCGACAGCGCATCCGCGCGGGCGGCCGTGGTGACGCAGGCAGCCGTCAGGGCCAGCGTTGCGACGCCCAGCCATTGTTTGATTTTCTGCATGTTGAGAACCCTCTTTAACGATGTGAAGCCGCCTGGCCGAACGGGGCCGGACGGTATTGCCGGTACCACCACAACGACTGCGAGGCCGCGCGCGCCCGGAGGCGCGCGCGGGTGCTACAGAATCTTTTCCAGGAAGGCCTGCGTGCGCGCGTGGGCGGGATGCCGGAACAGCGTGTCGGGGCTGCCTTCTTCGATGATGCGTCCGCCGTCCATGAACAGGGCGCGGTCGGCCACGTCGCGCGCGAACCCCATTTCGTGGGTCACCACCGCCATGGTCATGCCGTCGCGCGCCAGTTCGCGCATCAGGTCCAGGATGCCGCCCACGGTTTCCGGATCGAGCGCCGAGGTGGCCTCGTCGAACAGCATCAGCTTCGGATCCATGGCCAGCGCGCGGGCAATGGCCACGCGCTGCTGCTGGCCGCCCGACAATTGGCTGGGATAGCGGGCGCCGAACTCGGCCATGCCCACGCGTTCGAGCAGCGCGTGCGCATAGCGGTCGGCCTGGGCGCGGTCGCGCCTGCGCACCACGCGTTGCGGCAGCGCCACGTTATCGAGCGCGGTGCGGTGCTGGAACAGGTTGAAATGCTGGAACACCATGCCCACCTCGGTGCGCCAGCGGTTCAGGTCCGTGGCGGAATCGCCAATGGACACGCCGTCGATGCGGATATCGCCGGCGTCGATGGACTCCAGGCCGTTCAGGGTGCGCAGCAGCGTGCTCTTGCCCGAGCCCGACGGCCCCACCACCACCAGCACTTCGCCGCGGTCGATGCGGCAGTGGATGTCGGTAAGGGCCGCATGCGGCGGCTGGCCTTCGCGGTGGAAGGTCTTGTGTACCGCTTCGACAACGACCAAAGGATCCGGCATGGGGCTGCAATCTCAAAAAGATTTCGCATTTGGCGTCAGAGTTTCGTATAGTAAATTTTTCTGCCGGAATTCCACCTAGGCATTTCCCTAACGCAAGATGCACGCGCCACTGCTGCCGCCCCAAGGAGAGTACCGATGAACACCCCTCAAGACATTCTGCGCGCCCTGGGCCTGAGCGAGGCCGTCCTGCAAGGCGGCACGCTGGCAGCGCACAGCCCCATCGACGGCGCGCAGCTGGCCCGGGTGGCCGAGCACAGCGTGGCGCAGGCGCATGCGGCGATCACCCGCGCGCGCCAGGCCAGCCAGGCCTGGCGGCTGGTGCCGGCGCCGCGCCGCGGCGAGCTGGTGCGGCTATTCGGCGATACGCTGCGGCGCCACAAGCAGGACCTGGGACGGCTGGTGTCGCTCGAAGCGGGCAAGATCCTGGCCGAAGGCGAAGGCGAAGTGCAGGAAATGATCGACATCTGCGATTTCGCGCTGGGCCTGTCGCGCCAGTTATACGGGCTGACCATCGCTTCCGAGCGCCCCGGCCACCGCATGATGGAAACCTGGCATCCGCTGGGCGTGGTCGGCGTCATCAGTGCGTTCAATTTTCCGGTTGCGGTGTGGTCGTGGAACACCGCGCTGGCGCTGGTGTGCGGCAACGCCGTGGTCTGGAAGCCGTCCGAGAAAGCCCCCTTGACGGCGCTGGCCTGCCAAGCGCTGTTCGCGCAAGCCGTGCAGCAGTTCGGCGATGCGCCGGCCGGCCTGCTGGAAGTGCTGATAGGCGGCCGGGAAGTGGGCGAGGTACTGGTCGATTCGCACGACGTGGCGCTGGTGTCGGCCACCGGCTCCACGCGCATGGGCCGGCAGGTGGGGCCGCGGGTCGCACAGCGCTTCGGCCGCGTGCTGCTGGAACTGGGCGGCAACAACGCCATCATCGTGGCGCCCAGCGCCGACCTGGACATGGCGGCGCGCGGCATCGTGTTCGGCGCTATCGGCACGGCCGGCCAGCGCTGCACCAGCACGCGCCGGCTGATCGTGCACGAAAGCGTAGCCGACGACTTGCTGGCGCGCCTACGCGCCGCCTACGCCAGCGCCAGCATCGGCAATCCGCTGGACAGCGCCACCCTGGTGGGCCCGCTGATCGACCGCGCCGCCTTCGATGCCATGCAGCAGGCGCTGCAGGCCGCGCGCGAACAGGGCGGCAACATCACCGGCGGCGACCGCGTGCTGCAGGACCAATACCCCGACGCCTGGTATGTGCGCCCCGCCATTGTCGAGATGCCGGGCCAGACCGATGTGGTGTGCCACGAAACCTTCGCGCCCATTTTGTATGTAATGCGCTACGGCGATCTTGAGCAGGCCCTGGCCATGCACAACGGCGTGCCGCAGGGACTGTCGTCGGCAATATTCACCAACGACCTGCGCGAAGCCGAAACCTTTCTGTCGGCCGCGGGTTCCGACTGCGGTATTGCCAATGTCAACATCGGCACTTCGGGGGCCGAGATCGGCGGCGCGTTCGGCGGCGAAAAAGAAACCGGCGGCGGCCGCGAGTCGGGCTCGGATGCATGGAAAAACTACATGCGGCGCGCCACCAACACCATCAACTACTCGCGCGAATTGCCGCTGGCCCAGGGCATCAAGTTCGGGCAATGACCCCCGGCGCGGGCGCGCGCTGCCGCACTAGCTTACATGCGGTTGCAGGCGTCCGCGGCGGCGATGCTACAGTGCGTCGTCGCCACATTCACCCGCGCTTGAACATGTTTTCGCACACTGCTTCCCTGCCGTCCCCGCTGCGCGCCATGGTGCTGGCCGCGCTGCTGGGCGCCGCCATGCCGGCCGCCGCCGGCATCACTTACCAGCTGGAACGGCCCGACGCCGCGCCCGGCGAAACCGTACAGATACAGGCGGTGTATTTCAACGACGGCGATGCCGCCACGCAATGGCAGCCGCCCAGCGAGCTGGTGGTGCAATGGCGCGGCGCCGACGGCGCTATCGTGCGCAGCCTGGCCACGCTGGCCAGCCCGCAGGCCGCCCTGAACATCCCGGAAAACAATTTCGCCCGGATTGCCTGGAGCACCGTGGTGCCGCAACAGGCGCGCGGGCTGCAGGCGCTGTCGATCGAAGGCGAACCCACCATGATGGCGCTGGATGTTACCGGCCGCGAAAGCGGCACCCTGGCCAGCACGCCGGCGCAAGGCCCGGTGGTCGACGCCCGCACCGGGCAGCCGGTGCCGGCGGCGGAAGTCACCGCGGCCGGCGCCGCGCCCGACACCGGCCCCGCCCCAACCGCAGCGGCCGAAGCGCAATGGCAGCAGCAGTCCGCCGCCTTCGACGCCTTCCGCGGCGCGCTGTCCGAATACCAGCCCATTTACTTCGACGTGGGCACGCGGGGCGGCACCACCGCGCGCTTCCAGATCAGCGCCAAGTACCGTCTGTTCGGCGCGCCGGGCAGCCACAAGTCCAGCTTCGCCGAGAGTTTCTACCTGGGCTACACCCAGACCTCGCTGTGGGACCTGGAAGGCGACTCGATGCCGTTCATCGACACCACCTTCAATCCCAGCCTGTTCTGGCTGTCCGACAACCTGTGGACATCGGCCAGCCAGAACTGGCGCCTGGGGGTCAATACGGGCATCGAGCATATGTCCAACGGCAAGAGCGGCGACGATTCGCGTTCGCTGAACGATGCCTACGTACAGCCGGCCATCAACTACCGTTTCGACAGCGGCAGCACGCTGACCTTCGCGCCCAAGGTCCGGGCCTATTTCGCCGTGGAAGACGAAAACACCGACTACGCCGACTATGCCGGGTATGTGGACTGGAACCTGCGCTGGGCGCAGGACAACGGCGCGGTGGTGTCGGCCATGTACCGGCAGGGCGCCAGCCGCCACCGCACCACACAACTGGATTTCGCCTGGCCGCTGCGGCGCACCTGGCTGAACATGAACGGCTACCTGCACCTGCAGTACTTCAACGGCTATGGCGAGACCCTGCTGGGCTACAACCAGCGCAACGAATCGCAGTTCCGCATCGGCCTGTCGCTGGTGCCCTGAGGCCGCGGCGTTCAGTTGGCCGCCACGCCGGCGGCTTTCACGACCGCCGACCAGTGCGCCAGCCCGTCCTGCACGATGCGCCCCAGTTCGGCGGGCGGCTGGTAGCTGGCATAGGCGCCCAGCTCATTGATCTGCGCGGCGAACCCGGGCGACTGCACCACCTTCTGCAGCGCCTGCGACAGCTTGTCGCGCACCGCGTCAGGCATGCCGGCCGGGCCGAACAGCGAGAACCAGGCCTCGAGCGTGAATTCCGGCAGCCCGGCCTCGGCGGTGGTGGGTACGTCGGGCAGCATGGGATGGCGCTTCTTGCTGGTAATGGCCAGGGCGCGGATGGTGCCGGCCTTCAAGTGGCCGATGGCGCTGGGCGGCGTGGTAATGAACAGCTGTACCCGGCCGGCAATCAGGTCTTTCATGGCGGGCGCCGCGCCGTTGTACGGCACGTGCACGATGTCGGTGTCCGTCAGTTGCTTGAACTGCTCCGCGCCCAGGTGCTGGATGGAGCCCACGCCCGACGAGGCGTAGTTGAGCTTGCCGGGCTGCGCCTTGGCCTGGGCGATCAGTTCGCCCAGAGTCTGCGCCGGCGCGTTCTTCGGCACCAGGATGACGTGCGGGCCGCGGAACACTTCGCCGATGGGCGTGAAGCTCTTGACCGGATCCCAGCCCTGGTTGGTGGAAAGCGCCGGGCTGCCGGTATGGAAACCTTCGTACGAGAACAGCAGCGTGTAGCCGTCGGGCTCGGCCCGCGCCACCTGGGTGTAAGCAATATTGCCGCTGCCGCCAGGCCGGTTCTCTACCACCACCGTCTGCCCCAGCACGTCTTTCAGCTGCTGGCCCAGCACACGGCCGGCAATGTCCATGGTGCCGCCGGCCGCTACCGGCACGACCAGCGTAATGGGCCGATCGGGAAAGCCGGCGGCGTGCGCCGCTGCTCCCAGGCAAAAAGAAAGCGACAAGGCTGCGCGGGCCAGGCGATTCATGGCTGTCTCCGTGGATATCGGTATGGATGGCGCGGCAGCCGGCGGCGGCCGCGCAAGGCCATGCCATTATTCCGGCCGCGCGCCGCAATGCCGATGGCCGCGCGCTTGTATCAGCTATGCCGTTTTGTTCTATCTGGCCGCCGCGCGAACGCGGCGCATCAGCCGACCTGGATGTGCAGGGGCAGTTCGCTGCGGCGGATGGCCTCTACCAGCATCGGGCGGATCTCGCCCAGCACGGCGCGGCCGGCCTGGGTCAGCGGCTGGTTGAGCGACGTAGCCACCATCAGGCGGGTTTCCAGGCGCGGCGACAAGGGCGCGGTGACCACCGCGCCGGCGCGCGCCTCGGCGGCCACCGCCGGCATGGCCAGCACGGTATGGGCCACGCCGGCCAGCACCACGTCCTTCATCAGTGCCAGGGTGTCGAGCTCGTAATCGGGTTCGAGCACCCGCCGCGCGCGCGTGGCGGCGGCTTCCAGGGTGCGCCGCAATCCGTGCGTGCGGCTCGGCAACGCCAGAGGCAGCCCGGCCAGGCGGCTGACCGGCACGCTGGCGCGGCCCAGGATGCCGGCTTCGCGCGCGCGCTGGGGATGCGACACCAGGAACAGCCGCGCGCTGGCCAGATAATCGACGGCGATGTGCCGTGAACGGCGGGCATCGTGCAAAATGGCCACGTCCAGCCGGCCGTCAACCAGCCATTCGTGCACATAGCCGCTGTAGCCGGTAAGGAAATTGACCTTCACGCCCGGAGCGATGGCCCGCATGCGCTGCAATAGCGGCAGGCCGATCAGCGACATCACAGTGGGTGTGAGCCCCACCGTGACCACGCCGGCCAGCGGCGTGGTGCCGGCCGCCAGGTCGGCCGCCGCGGCGCCCAGCTGCTGCAGCAGCGGCCGGATGCGCTGTGCATAGACTTCGCCTTCGCGGGTCAGCGAAACGCCGCGCCCGTGCCGATAGAACAAGCGCGTGCCGCAGGCGTCTTCCAGGCGCTGCACCTGGCGTCCCAGCGCCGGCTGCGCCACGCCGATGACACTGGCGGCGCGCGAAAAGCTGCCATGCTCGGCCACCGACAAAAAATATTCCAGGCGCTTCAGGTCCACGGCGCATGCCCTCCCCGGCAGGTGCGGGCCGCCCATGCCCGGCCCGCATAGCTGATATAGGCACCGCATCATTGATGCCGACGCGGCAGCCTACCAGAATACCGCCAAGCTCCCCATGCCGCCGCCCTGGCGGCCCACCCCTGCCCGCACGCCCCCACGCATGAAGCACACCTCTGCACACGCCCTGCTCAAGATCTTCCACGTCAACGGCCTGGACCGGGTCTTCCTGGTTCCCGGCGAAAGCTATCTTGGCATTCTGGACGCCCTGGTGGATTTTCCCGAAATCGACACAGTGGTCTGCCGCCATGAAAGCGGCGCGGGCTACATGGCGGTGGCCGACGGGCGGCTGACCGGCCGGCCCGGCGTCGTGATGGTCAGCCGCGGCCCCGGCGTCAGCAATGCCGCGATCGCCATCCACACGGCCCAGCAGGATGCGGTGCCGCTGATCGTGGTGGTGGGCCAGATCCCCAAGCGCGACCTGCGCCGCGAGGCGTTCCAGGAAATCGACTGCCAGAAAATGTTCGGCGACATCGCCAAATGGGTGTTCGAGCCCACCGACCCCGGCCAGCTGGCCGAGGCGGCCTTCAAGGCGATACGCCTGGCCACCACCGGCACGCCCGGGCCAGTGGTGCTGGTAATACCCGAAGACATCCAGCAGCAGCAAGCCGCGCAGCCCGCCTGGCGCGCCGCGCCGCACGCCGCCACGCTGCCCGCAGCCTCGCAGCTGGCAGCCGTGCGGCAGCAACTGAGCCAGGCGCGTCGGCCGCTGATCGTGGCGGGCGGCGCGCTGGAGCAGCCGGGCGGCCGCGAGGCGCTGCGCGCGTTCGCGCAGGCCTGGCAGATACCCGTGGCCGTTTCGTTCCGGCGCCACGACCTGTACCCCAATGACGATGCCCTGTACGCGGGCGAACTCGGCCTGGCCAACCCGCCCGAGCAGATCGACGCCCTGCGGCGCAGCGACCTGATCCTGGCGCTGGGCACACGCCTGGGCGACGTGCCCACGCAGGGCTATGCCTTTCCAGACCTGCCGCAAGCCAGCCAGCAACTGCTGCACTGCTACCCGGATCCGCATATCGTCGGCCTGAATTTCGCGGCCGACCACGGCCTGGTGTGCGACCCGGCGGCGCTGCTGCGGCAACTGGCTGCCGACGCGCCGGCCCGGACCGACCGCGATCCGGACTGGGCCGCCGAACTACGCGGCCGGCACGAGCAGCGCGCCGCCTGGGTGGCAGGCCGGCCGTCCGATGGCGTCGACTTCAACCTGGTGGTGCGCAGCCTGGCCGAACAGGCGCCCGACGACGCCATCATCTGCCTGGACGCAGGCACCTTCGCCGCGCCGGTGTACCGCCATTTTCCGTTCCGCGGCAGCCAGCGGCTGATGACGCCGCTGTCGGGCGCCATGGGCTATGGCACGCCGGCCGCGGTCGCCAGCGCCCTGCGCCATCCCGGCCGCAAGACTATCTGCCTGGTGGGCGACGGCGGCTTCCTGATGACCGGCAATGAAATGATTGCCGCGGTAGAGCGCCAGCTGCCGATCCTGTTCATCGTGTCCAACAATGCCAGCTACGGCTCGATCCGCCTGCACCAGGAACGCCAGTACCCCGGGCGCGTCAGCGGCACCTCGCTGTCCAATCCCGATTTCCTGGCCCTGGCCGCGGCGTTCGGCGTGGCGTCGAGCCGCATCGAGCATGCCGGGCAGGTCGACGCGGCCATTGCCGCGGGCGTGCGCGCCGGCGGGCCGCGGTTCATCGAGGTGCGCAGCAGCCTGTCCGCCATTCTGCGGGGCACGGGGCCGGCGCCGGCCGACTGAATGCGCCGGGCAGCGCGGGCCCCGTGCCTGCCCTAATTGCCTTCGGCAATCGCGCCGTAGTTGAAGAACAGGTCGCGAATGGACGCTGGCCGGTGCTTCAATGAGCCGATGTCGTTCATGAACTGCGCGTACTTCATGACGTGCTCGGGCGTGGTGGTGTACTTGGTGGCCGGGTCGTCCAGAATGCGCACCATGTCATCGATGCTGAACGTCTTGCCGCCGCCCATCGAGTCGATCAGCACCTGCGCTGCGGCGCGCTTGTCGGCCTTGATCATGTCCTGCGCCTGCTTCAACGCAGCCACGAAGGCGGCGTAGACCTTCGGGTTTTCCTTGGCGAAGCGCGTGGTGGTGGACACCATGGTAAAGGTGGTGGACCCGCCCATCACATCGTCGGAATTCATGATGCTGCGGATACCCGGGGTGTGCTGCTCGAGCTGGGCCAGCGGCGGCGAAGCATAATGCGCGGTGATATTGCTGCTGCCGGACAACAGCGCGGCCGCGGCGTCGGCATGCCCCATGGTGACGGTGTACGGATCGAAGCGGAAGGCCTGGTCCTTGCCGTATTTCTGCACGGCGTACATCTGCATGATGATCGATGGAATCGACGATTTCACCGACGTGACACCGATCTTGTCGCCTTGCTTGAGATCGTCGATAGACTTCAGATGCGCGGCGCGGGTGTTCAGAAACATGGGCATCGAACTCATTGCCGCCACGCCCTTGACGTCGCTGCTGCCCTTGGTGCGGTCCCACAGAATCAAAAACGACGGCGGGCCGGCCGACACGAAATGCGCCGAGCCCGACAGCAGCGCGTCGATCATTGCCGACGGGCCGCCCAGCCTGGCCCAGTCGACCGTTACCTTGACTCCCGCTTTTTCCGCCTGCTGCTCGATCAGCTTGTGCTTCTGCATCATGTACAGGGGCAGGAATCCGAAACCGCCGGCGCCCAGCGGAATGCGCAGTTCGCTGACCTCGGCACGCGCGGCCGGCGGCAAGGCCATCGCCAGGGCCAGCAACAGTGCGGTGGTGATTGTTCTCATGATCTCCTCCTTGGGGGTGCTGCCTGGTATGGGGCTATCCCGCCCTGGGAACTGCCAGCGTCACCAGCTTGCGCACATCGTCAATGCGCTCGAGCTGCCAGCATGCCGCGATCAGGGCCTCGACTTGCGTCGCGGGCAGCATGGTGGCCTGATCGCGGAACTTGTCTTCAAGCTGGGCATCGCTGAGGGGCCGCTGCAGATTGCCCAGCGAATGCTCCAGCATCAGGCTGTGGGTCTTGCCGTCCTGCATCGAGACCTCGACGTGCACGCTGTCTTCCGGCATGGCCGGATCGGCCTCGGCCTGGACACGCTCGCGCACCTGGCGCATCAGCGGGTCATTGACGGCTTCGTCGGTGAACTCGGCCAGCCCCGCCTTGCCGCGCACCAGCCCGATGGACGCCGCGTGATACACCGAAAACTTGCCTTCCAGCCCGGTGGCGATCTGCTTTTTGTCGCACAGGTCGCGCACCAGCGGCGCCACGCGCAGGCGCACCGCAGCGATATGGCTGGCGTCGATCTGGTGCGAGCGGCGCAGCTGGATGCAGGCGTCGATAGTGGGATGGATGACGATACCGCACGGAAACGGCTTGTAGGTGTTCTGGTGAAAGTGGTAATGGCGGCCCAGGCCTTCGCTGACCAGGGCCAGGTCGTAGTCGGCGGCCTCGACCGCCGCGAAGCCGCGCGGCCCCTCGAGCGCGTGCCCGCCCGCAGTGAAGCCGCGCTGCGCCAGCAAGGCTGCGATATAGCCGCTCTGGGCCGAGCGGCCGGGGTGGAACGACTTGGCCATCGAGCCGAACATCTCGCGCAGGCCTGCCGATTGCGTGGCGGCCAGGCCTATGGCCCACACCATCTGCCGGGCATCCAGGCCCAGCAGCTTGCCGATGGCCACGGCCGCGCCGAACACGCCGATAGATCCGGTGCTGTGCCAGCCCGCCTGGTAGTGTGCGGGATAGGTGGCATCGCCGATGCGCGTAACCGTTTCGTAGCCCAGTGCATAGGCGAGTTCGAGGTCGGCGCCGTGCACGGCGTGCGCGCTGGCATACGCGAACAGCGCCGAGGCCACCGGCGACGTGGGATGAATGTAGTTGCTGGGCGTGGTGTCGTCGTAATCGTGCACGTGCGAGCTGATGCCGTTAAGCAGCGCAGCCAGCAGCGGATCGGTATGTTCGGCGCGGCCCAGCACGCGCGCCGTGGGCGGGCCGGTATAGGGCCCCAGCGCGGCCAGCGTGATGTCCATGGCTTCGTGGCGGCTGCCGCCCAGCGCGCAGCCCACGAAATTCACCAGCGCGCGCCGCGCTTCTTTGCGCGCGTCGCCGGGAATGTCTTCCAGGCGGGCGTCGACCACATAGTCGGCCAGCTGGCGCGTCAGATTGCGGGTATCGGTGCCGCCCATGGCTGCTTGTCTCCGTGAAAGCCGATCTGGACGCCGGCCGGTGATGGCACGCCGCCCTGAAGAGCGGGCCAGTACGGCGGATGATACGAATCGGCATTGCTATCTGTCAATAATATTGTATGACGACAATAAAGAAAAACGTGCTTTTAAATTCCTTGACATGTATATAACTATATGGGTATATATATGGCATGGAATCTGTATTCGCCATCATCGCCGAGCCGAACCGCCGCGCCATCCTCAGCCTGCTTGCAGTATCCGAACAGTCGGTGGGCGATATCGAAAGCCGGCTGCATCTTTCACAACCCTCGGTTTCCAAGCACCTGCGGGTGCTGCGCCAAGCCGGGTTCGTCGAGGCGCGCGTCGACGCGCAGCGGCGCCTGTACCGGATCAGGCCCGAACCGCTGATGGAAGTCGACGCCTGGCTCGCGCAGTTCCGCCAGTTCTGGGCGGCCCGTTTCGACGCGCTGGAGCGCCACCTGGACCGCGTAAATCCCGTACCGCCACAAAGGGGCAAGAAACATGAATGACCGCAACCAATACCTGCCCGGCCCCGCCGCCGGCGCGCAAGTCCGCAAAGACTCGGAAAAATGGACACTTATCGTCACGCGCGAGCTGCGCCATTCGCCGGAACAAGTATGGAAAGCGCTGACCGACCCGGCCAGCCTGCGCGAATGGGCGCCGTTCGACGCCGACCGCAGCCTGGACGCAGTGGGCCCGGCCCGGCTTTCTACAGTGGGAGCGCCAACGCCGCAGACCTCGGACACCCAGGTAACGCGGGCCGAAGCGCCGAGCGTGCTGGAATACGACTGGAGCGGCAACCACCTGCGCTGGACACTCGAACCGCTGGGCGCAGGCACGCGCCTTACGCTGTGGCACAACATCGACCGAGGCTTCATCGCGATGGGCGCAGCCGGCTGGCATATCTGCCTGGACGTACTCGACCGGCTGCTGGCCGGCGCCCCCATCGGGCGCATTGTCGGCGGTGAAGCCATGAAATTCGAATGGCCGCGCCTGAATGCCGAATACGCGAAGCAATTCGGCATCTGAACCAGCCGCGCGGCCGCAAGCCCGCCGGGCCTGTTCGCTGACCGTACACCCCGCGAGCGCGGCGCCCCGAAATCATCGACAATCTCCGCCTGGGCGCCCGCCATCAAGGCGCCCGCCTGACAAGATACGGAGACGAAGTTGGCTGGCACACAGAAGGGCTGGTATTTCGGGTGGAACATCGTGGCGGCGGCCACACTGCTGACGCTGCTGACAGTGGGCATGCGCATGGGGGTCGGGCCGTTCTTCCTGCCCATGGCGCAAGACCTGGGCTTCAGCCGCAGCCTGCTGTCGGGCATCGTAGCCATCGGCATGCTGTGTTATGGCCTGGGCATGCCGGTGGCGGGCATCCTGGTGGCCCGCCGCGGCACCCGCTTCGTGCTGCTGCTGGGTACCGCGATCGTAGTGGTTTCCATCATCTGGACGGTCAACGCGCGCGATCCGGTCAGCTTTCTGCTGGCCTTCGGCGTGCTGATGTCGGTGGGGCTGGCCTTCACCAGCCCGGTCGCGCTCACGCCCCTGCTCACCCACTGGTTCACGCGCCGGCGCGGCATGGCGCTGTTCTTCCTGTCCACCGGGTCGATGGCGGGCATTGCCGTGATGACGCCAGCGCTGACCTACGCCGTCGAATCCACCACCTGGCAAACCGCCCTGCTGGGCTTTGCCGTGCTGTTCACCGTGCTGACCGTTCCGATGGCCGTGTTCGTGATGCGCGACGAGGCCCCGCCGCACACCGACCTGACGCCCGAGCAGATTGCCGCCCGCCCGGCCGGCCGCACTGCCGAGCCGCCCGAAAGCCTGGCATTCCGCGAAGCCACGCGCACAGCGCCGTTCTGGAAGATCACCCTGGGGCTGTTCGCCTGCGGCTTCAGCATGAACCTGCTGGGCACGCACGGCATGCCCATGCTGATGGACCACGGCTTCGACGCCACCACCAGTTCGCTGGGCATCGGCCTGATCGGGCTGGTGGCGATTTTCAGCACGCTGGTGCTGGGCCGGGTGTCCGACGTGCTGCCGCGCCGCAAGATCCTGGCCACCATCTACCTGATCCGAGGCCTGGGCTTCTTCGCCCTGCTGCTGGTGGGCACGCACTGGGAACTGTACCTGGCCGCGGCCATCGGCGGCGTGGTCTGGTCCGGCAGCATCGCCATGTCGTCGGCCATCCTGGCCGACGTGTACGGCGTGCGCCTGGTGGGCGTGCTGTACGGCTGCGCCTATCTGGGCCACCAGGTCGGCGCCATGATCAGTTCGTGGCTGGGCGGCTGGGGCTACGAGACCTTCGGCACGCACTGGGTGGCCTTCGGCAGCGCCGGCACCATATTGCTGCTGGCGGCGCTGATCTCGCTGCGCCTGCCGCTGCAGGGTTTCACCCTGATGGCGCCGCCGCGCCTGGCGCACTGAGCGGCGCCGCGCTCCGGCTGGCCATCAGCCCTGCGCGGCATTGGCCCAGCGCCACAGCGTCGAGCGGCTGACGCCCAGTCGGCGCGCCGCCTCCTGGCGGTTGCCGCCGCAGGCCCGCAGGGCTTGCAGGGCGCGCTCGCGCGGCGATTGCTCATCAGTTGCCGCCACCGCGAAGCCCGCCTCGAACAGCTCCGGGCAATCGTGCCGCAGGGCGTCATGATCGATCTGGGCGGCATCCGGGTACTGCATCAGGAACACCGCCATGCGCTCGCTGATGTTTTCCAGTTCGCGCACGTTGCCGGGCCAGGCATAGCGCCGCAGCCGCGGCGGCCAGGGCGCGATCAGGCTGGCCGCCTCCAGGGGCACGCCCAGGCGCCGGAGGCAGCGCGCCACCAGGGCTTCCATTAAGGGCGGGATGTCGTCCGGGCGCTCGCGCAGCGCCGGCACTTCCAGCCGCAGCGTATTGATGCGGTAGTACAGGTCTTGCCGGAAGCGCCGCTGCGCGACCATGTCGCGCAGCGGCTGATGAGTGGCGGCGATGATGCGCACATCCACCGGAATGGCCGCCGTGGCGCCCAGGCGGGTCACCTCGCGTTCTTGCAGCACACGCAGCAGGCGGCTTTGCAGCGGCAGCGGCATGTCGCCGATTTCGTCCAGGAACAGGGTGCCGGTATGGGCGGCCTCGAACAGCCCGCGCTTGCCGCCGCGGCGCGAGCCCGTGAACGCCCCCTCTTCATACCCGAACAATTCGCTTTCCAGCAAGGATTCGGGAAACGACGCGCAGTTCACCGCCACAAAGGGCCGGTCGGCGCGCTGGCTGTCGTTGTGGATGGCCTGCGCGAACAGCTCTTTGCCCACGCCGCTCTCGCCGGCAATCAATACGGTGAGATCGGTCTGCGCGTAGCGGCGCGCCGCCTGCACGGCACGCAGAAAGCGCGGGCTGTGGCCGATCAGTTCGGCAAACCGGTACTTGGCCGTGTTCTGGCGGCGGCGCTGCTGCACCCGCAGGCTGGTGTCGGCCTCGTGGATGCGGCCGGCATCGTATAGCGTCAACGCGGCGCCGACAATGGCGCCGCGCTCGCGGATCGGCGTGCGATTGGCCACCCAATCGCGCCCGCCCAGCCGCAGCAGGCCCGCGCTTTCCGGCTGGCCGGTATCCAGCGTGGCGCGCAGTGTCAGTTCGGGACGCAGTTGGTCCAGCGGCTGGCCAGCCATGGCCGCGGTGTCGTGGTCGAGCAGCCGCTGCATGGAAGGGTTCACGGCAATGATGCGGTGATCGCGGTCGACCGCCAGCACGGCATCCTGCATGCTGTGCAGCACGCCATTGAGCTGCTCGTAGCGTCCAGCCTCCAGCCGCGCGACGCGGGCCAGTTCAATGGCGTCTTCGAAACCCTTACGCACGCTGGCCAGCGAATAGGCCAGCAAGCCGTGCAGGCCCGCCTGTTCGGCCAGTTCCACGACCAGGCTCGATCCCACGATGACCTGGAAATTCTCGCGGCGCAGTTGCTCGAAGCGCTGCCGCGCGTCGTCGGGCGTCTGATAAGCGTGCTGCACGATCTCGATGTTCAACAGATCTTTGACCGCGTCGAGTTCGGGAATGGTACGGCCGTACATCACCACCCCCACCCGATCGGCAATGCGGCGCGCCTGGATCAGAGCCTGCAGGATGTCGAAGCCGCCGAGCTGGATGGTGGCCACCGGCGCCTGCAGGCCCGCCCGCAGGATGCTGGCGTTCGAACCGGCACTGACGAATGCATCGACCAGGCCGCGATCGAGCCGGTCTTGCGCAATGGCCAGCGCGCCGCCGAAGGTGCCGTCCACCACCTCGATCTGGGCGCGGCCGGTGTACTCGGCCACCACGGGCATGGCGAACTCGCGGATCTGTCGATAGCTCAGGAAACAAAGGCGCGGCAGATCGGCGCGAACGGGAGGATCGGGGTAGCTCATGGGGAAAAAGTCCGTGTGCCAATGAAACATCAATTCGTTTCATGAATGTCGCATGAAACACGACCGCCAGCCACTAGAAAAAAATCTTCATTAAATTCAGCAGCTTATGTAGACAGAAAAGTTGGCACGAAGCTTGCATAAGACGGATCGACATCCAATGACGCACCCCGCGGGAGACTAGACTTGGCGCTTGAACACATTACCGTGCTGGACCTGACCCACATGCTTTCGGGGCCCTACGGCACCATGCTGCTGGCCGATCTGGGCGCGTGCACCATCAAGGTAGAGCCGCCGGGCAGCGGTGAAGGCACACGCCGCCTGCTGGAACACGACCCGGACTATTCACGCGACGGCATGGGCGCCTACTACCTGACGCTCAACCGCAACAAGCACAGTGTGTGCATCGACCTGAAAAGCGCGGCCGGCCTGGCGGTGTTCAAGGACCTGGTGCGCAGCGCCGATATCGTGTTCGACAATTTCAGCGTGGGCGTCACCCACCGCCTGGGCATCGACTACGCCGCGCTCGCGGCCGTCAATCCGCGCATCATCACATGTTCGGTCACCGGCTTCGGCAGCACGGGGCCCGACACCCAGCGGCCCGCCTTCGACCAGGTGGTGCAGGCCATGGGCGGCGGCATGTCGATCACCGGCACCCCGGAACAGGGTCCGACCCGCAGCGGGATCCCGATCGGCGATCTGGGCGGAGGCCTGTTCGGCGCGATGGGTGTGCTGGCCGCGCTGGCCGAACGCGAACGCACCGGACGGGGCCAGCATGTGGATGTGTCGATGCTGGACGCGCAGATTTCACTGCTGAACTACATGGCCACCATGCACCTGATGTCGGACATCGTGCCGCAGGGCATTGGCAACAGCCATTTCGTGCACGTGCCGTACAACAGCTACCCGACCCAGGACGGCCACATCATCGTGGCCTGCATCGGCGACGCATTCTGGAAGCGCTTCCTGGAATGCATCGAGCTGCCGGCCCTGCGCAAGCCCGAATACGACCAGCAGCCCGGCCGCCATGCCGCCAAGGCCGAGATCGACGCGATCGTCAGCGCCGAACTGCGTACCCGCTCTACTGCTTACTGGCTGCAGAAACTGTCGGCCGCACGCATTCCCTGCGGGCCGGTCAACAATTTCCGCCAGGCGCTGGCCGACGCGCAGGTGCGGGCGCGCGATATGGTGGTCGACGTGCCGCTGAAGTCGGGCTCGACAGTGCAGATGCCGGGCAATCCGATCAAGCTGTCGGCCGCCGGGCGGGGCGGATTCGGCAGCCCGCCCGAACTGGGCGAGCATACCGACGCGGTGCTGGGCGCCCTGCCCGGCTATAGCCATGACAGGCTGGCGGCCTTGCGCCATGCCGGCGCCATCGCCTGACGCGGGCCCCGCCATGACCGAGGATACGCTCATCATCACCGACGTCGCGCCGCGCGATGGCCTGCAGAACCAGCGCATGCCGGTTCCCACCGACGCCAAGCTCGAACTGATCCGCCTGCTGCATGCGGCCGGCGTCGCCAGCATCGAAGCCACCAGCTTCGTATCGCCGAAAGCAGTGCCGCAGATGGCGGACGCCGCCGCACTCATGACGCAGGTGCACCACCTGCTGCCCGGCCTGCGCGCCTCGGCCCTGGTGCCCAACCAGAAAGGGCTGGAACGCGCCCACGCGGCCGGGGTGCGCGAAGTGGCGGTGGTGCTTTCCGCCACCGACACCATGAACCTGAAGAACATCAACATGGACCTGGCGCGCGCCACCGCGATCTGCGAAGAGACGCTGCGCGCGGCCGGCCAATTGGGGCTGCGCACCCGCGCCTACGTGGCAGTGGCTTTCGACTGCCCTTTCGAAGGGGCGACGCCGCTGGACAGGGTGGTGGAACTGGCCGTGCGCATGGAGCAGGCTGGCGCCGACGAGATCGTGATTGCCGATACCATCGGCTCGGCGTCGCCCGGCATGGCCCAGGCCCACTTCACGGCGCTGGCGCAAGCCCTGCCCGTGCACAAGCTGGCCGCCCATTTCCACGACACGCGCGGCATGGCCACCGCCAATGCGTGGGCAGCCATACAGGCCGGTGTGCGGCGCTTCGATGCAAGCGCCGGCGGCATCGGCGGATGCCCTTTTGCGCCGGGCGCCGCGGGCAATGCGGCCACCGAAGACCTGGTCCTGATGGCCGAGCGCAGCGGCCTGGCCACCAATATTTCACTGCCTGGCCTGCTGCAGGCGGTAGCCTATGCCGAGCTGCGGCTGGGCAAGGAACTGGGCGGACGCAGCAGCGCATGGCTGCGCCGCCAGTATGCCGGCCGCGTCGACGCGGCGGCAGCCACATGAGCGCGGCCCGGCCCGCCGCTCGATCCACCACAACAACAAGGAGACTCCCATGCAAACCCCTCGCCTTTCCCGCCGCGGCCATGCCGTCCTGCGCGCCGCGCTGGCGCCCCTGTGCACCCTGCTGGCGCTGGCCGGCTCCGGCGCCCAGGCCGCCGAAACCGCGCAGCAGTATCCGTCGCGCCCGATACGGCTGATCGTGCCGTTCTCGCCAGGCGGCGTCACCGATACCGGCGCGCGGCTGGTGGCCGACAAGCTGGGCCAGCGCCTGGGGCAGCAAGTCATCGTCGACAACAAGCCAGGCGCGTCGGGCAACATCGGCACTCACATGGCCGCCCAGGCCGAGCCCGACGGCTACACCCTGGTAGTGGGGTTCGACGGCACGCTGGTCATCAATCCGCACGTGCATCGAAATATCCCCTTCGACACGCTGAAAGACCTGGCGCCGGTCAGCAAGATCGGCGATGCCGCGCTGATCATCGTAGCCAATCCGGCCGTGCCGGCCAGCACGCTGCAAGAGCTGATCGTCTATTCGAAGACCCAGCCCAACGGCGTGTCATATGGCAGCGCCGGAGTGGGCAGCACGCCGCACCTGGCCGGCGAGCTGCTGCGCCAGCGCACGGGCGCGAAGCTGATGCACATCCCGTACAAGGGTGGCGGCCAGGCGATGGCCGACGTCGTGGGCGGCACGCTGCCCGTGCTGTACACGGCAGTGGCCGGCGCATATCCCTATGTGCAGCGCAAGCAGATCAAGGCCATCGCCGTCAGCACCGAATCGCGCCTGGCCTCGCTGCCCGACGTGCCCACGGTGTCGGAATCGGGCGTGCCCGGCTTCGTGGCCAATTCGTGGATCGGCATCCTGGCGCCAGCCGGTACGCCCGACGATATCGTGGCCAAGCTGCAGCGCGAAGTGCGCGCCGTGGTGCATTCGCCCGACATTGAAGAGCGCCTGGCCGGCCTGGGCATCACGGCCTCGGGCAACACGCCGGCCGAATTCCACCAGCAGATCGCCCACGACCTGGACATGTATGAAGATATCGTGAAAAAGGCCAACATCCGCGCCGATTGACGGCGCGGCGCCTGCACCCGGCGCGTCAGCCGGCCGGCAGGGTGCGCAGCCCCTGCGGCGTGCGGATGCGCGCCAGCAGGCGCGGCGTCCCGCCGCGCGGCAGGGCATGGATTTCGATCGGCCCGGCGAAAGCGATGGCATCCAGCATGGCCCGGATGCCGGCCGGATCGGGGTGGAAGATGTGCAGCGCCTCCAGGTGGCAGCCCAGGTCGTCCAGCTTCGCGGCGGGATGCGGCGCAGCGTCCCACTGGATCAGCGTGGGCGCGGCGCCGCCGGCAGGCAGGCTGCCGTCGGCCGGAATGGTGATGCGCCATGACAGCGCGCCGCGGGTCATGGGCTCGATCTGCCCGGCTGTGCCGCAGGCGTCGGCCGCCGCGGCGATGTCATCGGTGCGCGCCACCCAGGTTGCCAGGCGCGGCGGCGAATCCGGGGCCAGGCGATCCAGTTCGAACCAGCGCGGGCGCGACGGCGCCGGCGCGGCGGGATCGCAGGCGATCACTTCCAGGTAAGTGGACTCGCCCAGGCGCAGCAGCAGATTGTGCGTGCCCATGCGCGGATGCGCGCCGCCCGGCTGCGGCCGCACCCCCAGCGCGTGTTCGACGAAATCGGCGCCGGCGGCCAGGTTCGGCGCCGCCACGGCAATGTGATCCAGCAAGGCTTGCATGCGGCCTCCGGCAGGGATGCGCAAGGAAAGCGGCCAGTCTACCCATGGCGGCGCGGCATGCACAAGCAGCCGTTCCATGATCCGGACGATCCAGGTCGATCCAGGTGTCTGGCTCCGCAGGTGCCAGACACCGAAGTGTGCACAGATTGTCTCAATAGCACGGTGTCAGTGCTTCACCGCGCGCTGCGCGACCCGCCCGGGATGAAAGCAGATGCAGCCCGAGCGGGGACGCCGCGGATCCGGCTTTGCCGGTCCGCCAGCGTCGCCCCCTTGAGGGGGAAGCGCGCAGCGCTTCGGGGGTGGGACTTTCACTTCAGGCACCCTGGCGGGAGCCTGACACCTGGGCTGCTGCGCCTAGATATGCAGGGCATGCCCCAGCGCGCGCAGGGCGGCTTCTTGCACCGCTTCGCCCAGTGTGGGATGGGCATGGATGGTGCCGCCCGCGTCTTCCAGGCGCGCGCCCATTTCCAGCGACTGCGAAAACGCCGCCGCCAGTTCCGACACGCCGCGCCCCACTGCCTGCCAGCCCACCACCAGGTGGTTGTCGCGGCGCGCCACCACGCGCACAAAGCCCTCAGTGGATTCCAGCGTCATGGCCCGCCCGTTGGCGGCGAACGGGAACGCCGCCGCCACGCAGTCCAGCCCCGCGGCCTGGGCTTGCTGCGGGGCCAGCCCGGCCGTGACGATTTCCGGGTCGGTGAAGCACACCGCGGGAATCGCCGCCGGCGCGAAACGGCGCCGCCGGCCGGCCACCAGTTCGGCCACCATCTCGCCCTGCGCCATGGCCCGGTGCGCCAGCATGGGTTCGCCGGCGATATCGCCAATGGCCCACACATTGCGCATCGACGTGCGGCACTGGTCGTCGATGCGCAAGGCGTTGCCAGCGCGGTCGAGCTGCAGGTTTTCCAGGCCCCAGCCCTGGGTGCGCGGCCGCCGGCCGATGGCCAGCAAGACCTGGTCAGCCGGCAGCGCGGTTTCGGCGCCGTGCGCATCCTGCACGCGCACGGCATCGCCGGCCGCGTTCATGCCCAGCACCTTGCGCCCCAGGCACAACTCCACGCCCATGCGCGCCAGGGCCGCCGCCACGGGCTTGGTCAGCTCGGCGTCATAGGTGGGCAGGATGCGGTCCTGCGCCTCGACCACCGTTACCTGGGCGCCCAGCTTGCGGTACACCGTGCCCAGCTCCAGGCCGATATAGCCGCCTCCCACCACTACCAGGCGGCCCGGGATCGCCGTGGGCGACAGGGCCTCGGTGGATGAAACCACCCTGCCGGCGAACGGCATCGACGGCAGCGGCATGGGTTCGGACCCGGCGGCCAGCAGCAGGTGTTCACACTGGATGCGCTGGCTGCCCTGTCCGGTATCGACCTCGACCGTCTTGCCGTCGAGCACGCGCGCCCAGCCCCGCACCAGCTGCACGCCATTCTTCTTCAGCAAGGCCTCGACCCCGCCGGTCAGCCGGCCGACGATGCCGTCTTTCCAAGCGACCGTCTTGCCGATATCGATGGCGGGCGCCTGCACCGAGATACCCAGGGCCGAATCGCCGGCGTACTCGCGCGCGCGCTCGTATTCCTGGGCGGCGTGGATCAGCGCCTTGGAAGGAATGCAGCCGATGTTCAGGCAGGTGCCGCCGGGCTGCTGGCCTTCCACCACGATGGTGGGCACGCCCAGCTGGCCGGCCCGGATGGCCGCCACATAGCCGCCAGGCCCGCCGCCGATCACCAGCAGGGTTGTGGTTCGGGTTTCGATCATGGCGCCTCCACGAAAAGCAGCGCGGGCTGTTCCAGCAGCGCGCGCACCGCCTGGATGAATTGCGCCGCGTCCATGCCGTCGACCACGCGATGGTCGAACGACGAGGACAGGTTCATCAGTTTGCGGGCCACCACCGCCCCCTGGTAGATGGCCGGCCGCTCGACCATGCGGTTCACGCCCACGATGCCGACTTCGGGATGATTGATGACGGGCGTGCTGACGATGCCTCCCAGCGCGCCCAGGCTGGTCAGGGTGATGGTCGAGCCCGAGAGCGCGTCGCGCTCGGCCTTGCCGCTGCGCACCGCCTGCGCCAGGCGCGCGATTTCCGCGGCCAGCGACCAGATGTCGCGCGCCTCGGCATGGCGCAGCACCGGCACGATCAGGCCGTTGTCGGTCTGCGTGGCCACGCCCAGGTGCACCGCGCCGTAGCGGGTGACCACGCCGGCTTCGTCGTCGTAGCGCGCGTTGATCTGCGGAAAATCGCGCAGCGCGATCACCATGGCGCGCGCCAGCAGCGGCAGCAGCGTCAGCTTGCCGCGCGACTCGCCGAACTTGCGGTTGAGCTGCGTGCGCAGCGCTTCCAGTTCGGTGACGTCGACTTCTTCTACGTAACTGAAGTGCGGAATGCGGCGCTTGGATTCCTGCATCTTCTGCGCGATTTTGCGCCGCAGGCCCACCACCGGCACTTGCTGTTCGTCGTTGCGCTCGCAGTATCCGGCTTGCGCGGCGGGCGCGGCAGCGCCCTGCCCTTGCAGATAGACATCCAGGTCCTCGTGCAGGATGCGGCCGGCCGGGCCGCTGCCGTGCACGAAGCGCAGTTCGATGCCCATGTCCCAGGCCCGCTTGCGCACGGCCGGCGAGGCCAGCGGCCGTTCGCCGGGCTGGCGCGCGGCCGCCGGCGCCGGCCGGGGCTCGGCCGCCGGGCGGGCCGGCGCGGCGGTAGCCGGCGGCGCGGCGCCGGGCGCAGAAGCCGCGCCGCTGGCCATGTCCCTGGCGATCTGGCCAGCGATGCCGCCCGCCGCGGGCGCGGCCGGCGCAGCGGCGCTGACTGCCGGCGCCGGCTCGGCCGTTTCCTGGCTGGCGCGGGCCGGAGCCGCTGCGCCGGCGTCGGCCTTGGCATTGCCGGCGCCTTCGACTTCCAGGCGGATCAGCTCGCTGCCCACCGCCATGATGTCGCCGACGCTACCACCCAGCGCCACCACCTTGCCCACCACCGGCGAGGGAATCTCGACAGTGGCCTTGTCCGTCATCACGTCGGCCAGCGGCTGGTCTTCGGCCACTGTATCGCCCACGTTCACATGCCAGCCCACCAGCTCCACTTCGGCAATGCCTTCGCCGATGTCGGGCATCTTGATGATGTGGATTCCCATGTCATGCCTCCATCACGCGTTGGAACGCCGCGCCCACGCGGGCCGGCCCGGGAAAATACGCCCATTCCTGCGCATGCGGGTAGGGCGTATCCCAGCCGGTTACGCGTTCGATGGGCGCCTCCAGGTGGTGGAAGCAATGTTCCTGCACCAGCGACACCAGCTCGGCGCCGAAGCCGCAGGTGCGGGTGGCCTCGTGCACCACCACGCAGCGTCCGGTCTTGCGCACCGAGTTGACGATGGTTTCCAGATCCAGCGGCCACAGGCTGCGCAGGTCGATGACCTCGGCGTCCAGGCCGGTTTCCTGGGCGGCGGCCAGCGATACGTGCACCGTGGTGCCATAGGTCAGCACCGTCAGCGCCTCGCCGGGCCGCACGATGGCGGCGGATTCGAGCGGCACGGTGTAGTAGCCGGTGGGCACCTGGCTGCCCGGATGCTTGCTCCAGGGCGTGACGGGCCGGTCGTGGTGGCCGTCAAAGGGGCCGTTGTACAGGCGCTTGGGCTCCAGGAAAATGACCGGGTCGTCGCTTTCGATAGCGGCGATCAGCAAGCCCTTGGCATCGTACGGGTTCGACGGCAGCACCGTGCGCAGGCCGCACACCTGCGTGAACATCGCCTCGGGGCTCTGGCTGTGCGTCTGCCCGCCGTAAATACCGCCCCCGCAAGGCATGCGGATGGTCATCGGGGCGATGAACTCGCCCGCCGACCGATAGCGCAGGCGCGCGGCTTCCGACACGATCTGGTCGGATGCCGGATAGAAATAATCGGCGAACTGGATTTCGCAGACCGGCCGCAGGCCGTATGCGCCCATGCCCACCGCCACGCCCACGATGCCGCCTTCCGAAATCGGCGCGTCGAATACGCGCGAAGTGCCGTACTTGGCCTGCAAGCCTTCGGTACAGCGGAACACGCCCCCGAAATAGCCCACGTCCTGGCCGAACACCACCACATTGCTGTCGCGTTCCAGCATGACATCCATAGCCGAACGCAATGCCTGGATCATGGTCATCGACGTGGCCGCCGGACCCATATTCTTTTCGTCAGCCATGATCAAACCCCCAGCTCTTGGCGCTGCCGGCGCAGGTGGTCCGGCACGTCTTTGTATACGTCTTCGAATATGCTGGCGGCGCTGGGCACGTGGCCGTCCGCCAGCGTGCCGTGGCTTTCGGCCTCTTTCTGGGCGGCCAGAATCTCGGCTTCCAGCTCGGCCTTGAGATCGTCTTGCTGGCGGTCGGACCAGATGCCCAGCCCGATCAGGTGCTGCTTGAAGCGCGCGATCGGGTCGCCCAGCGGGAAGTGGCTCCAGTCGTCGCCGGGGCGATACTTGGAAGGATCGTCGGAAGTCGAGTGCGGCCCGGCGCGGTACGTGACCCATTCGATCAGCGTGGGGCCCAGGTTGCGGCGGGCGCGCTCGGCGGCCCATTGCGATGCCGCATATACCGCCAGGAAGTCATTGCCGTCGACGCGCAGCGAGGCAATGCCGCAACCCACGCCGCGCCCCGCGAAGGTGGCGCCTTCGCCGCCGGCAATGGCCTGGAAGGTCGAGATCGCCCACTGGTTGTTGACCACGTTCAGGATCACCGGCGCGCGGTACACGTGCGCAAAGGTCAGCGCGGTATGGAAATCGGCTTCGGCCGTGGCGCCGTCGCCGATCCAGGCCGACGCGATGCGCGTGTCGCCCTTGATAGCCGAGGCCATGCCCCAGCCCACCGCCTGGATGAACTGGGTGGCCAGGTTGCCCGAGATGGTGAAAAACCCCGCCTCGCGCTTGGAATACATGACCGGCAGCTGGCGCCCCTTGAGCGGGTCGCGCTCGTTGGACATCAGCTGGCACATCATCTCGACCAGCGACACGTCGCGGGTCAGCAGAATGCTTTGCTGCCGGTAGGTAGGAAAACACATGTCACCGGGCTCGAGCGCCAGCGCATGGGCCGAGCCGATGGCCTCTTCACCCAGGCTCTGCATATAGAAAGAGATTTTCTTCTGCCGCTGCGCGGTCAGCATGCGGGCATCGAAAATGCGCGTCTTCAGCATGGCGCGCATGCCGGCCCGCAAGGTGTCGGCATCGAGCTGCGGCGCCCAGGGGCCTACCGCCCGGCCGTCGTCATCGATGACGCGCACCAGCTGGTATGCCATCGGGCCGGTATCGACCGCGGACACATCAATGGGGGGCTTGGGGATTTCGCCGGCGGGCGAAAGATGCAGATAAGAAAAATCGGTCTTGCAACCCGGGCGCCCGGTGGGCTCGGGGACGTGCAGTTTTAGCGGGCCGTATTGGCTCATGATTATGTCTCCACGCTTGATCGTGTCATGCGTTCTTGCTTTGCAAAGGCCTGGTGCTGGAGGTAACCGCGCAGTCGGCCGCTACCGGATCGCATGCGGGGTAAATGCGTGCGTCCGGCTGGGAACAGATTAGCATAAGCGCCAGCCCCGCTCCGCCCGCCAGGCGGCCCGGCCCCGGGGGCGGTGTTGTGCATGGTGAAACAGCCGGCCGCCGGGCGCCGGCATGTCGATTCCGGCCCCGCCCATTCGTCGTGACAGGGCGGAATCCCCCGCCGCCGGCTTCAGGAGCCCCTGCCATGGCATTGCAACTGTATTTCCACCCCTTTTCGTCGTACTGCCAGAAGGCCCTGGCCGCCTTCTACGAAAACGGCATCGAGTTCGAGCCACAGATACTGGAAGGCCCCGACAGCCACGCCATGCAGCGGCTGGCGCAGCTGTGGCCGATGAAGCGTTTTCCGGTGCTGGTAGACGGCGACCAGACCATTCTGGAAGCCACCTGCATCATCGAATACCTGGGCCTGCATCATCCCGGGCCGGTGCGGCTGATTCCCGAAGACCCTCGCGCCGCGCTGGAAGTGCGCATGCTGGACCGCTTTTTCGACAACTATGTTTCCACGCCCCAGCAGAAGGTCGTGTTCGACGCGCTGCGGCCGGCCGACGAGCGCGATCGGTACGGCGTGCAGCAGGCGCGCCAGATGCTGGAAACCGCGTATGCCTGGCTGGAACAGCGGCTGCAGGGCCGCCAATGGGCCGCCGGCGCCGATTTCAGCCTGGCCGACTGCGCTGCCGCGCCGTTCCTGTTCTACGCCGACTGGACCCACCCCATCGGCCCCACCCATGCCAAGGTCATCGCCTATCGCCGCCGCCTGCTGCAGCGCCCCTCGTTCGCGCGCGTGGTAGACGAGGCGCGGCCCTACCGGCCATTCTTCCCGCTGGGCGCGCCGGACCGCGACTGAGGCGCCGGCCGCTAAAATGGCGCGCTATGGCAGACAAGATGCGACTCGACAAATGGCTGTGGGCGGCGCGCTTCTACAAGACCCGCAGCCTGGCCGCGCAAGAAATCGGCAAGGGGCGGGTGCTGGTCAACGACCAGCCCGCCAAGCCGGCGCGCGATATTGCGGTCGGCGACCGCGTCGCGGTGCGCAAGGAAGATCCCGCCATGCATGTCTGCGTGCGGGCCCTGAGCGCCGTGCGCGGCCCCGCGCCGGTGGCGCGCCAGTTGTATGAAGAAACCCCCGAAAGCATCGCCGCGCGCGAGCGCGCCGCCGAAATGCGCCGCCTGGCGCCCGAGCCGGCCCAGACGATTACCGCGGGGCGGCCCACCAAGCGCGACCGCCGGCTGATCGGACAGATCCGCGGCAAGTAGCCTCGCCGCGGTGTCACGCCAGCCGTCCGCCATGGCCTCATTGGCGGCGCCCGGCATTGCCGGCCCGGGCCGGCAATGATTGGCCGCCGGCTAAGGTACAATGCCTCCCCGCTGCTACTCATAGCGGCACGTCGGGGCGTAGCGCAGCCTGGTAGCGCATCTGCTTTGGGAGCAGAGGGTCGCGAGTTCGAATCCCGCCGCCCCGACCAATAGAATCGCGGCATAACGTGATAGCGGCCGCGCCAGCACCGCCACCGATAACGCTACTGGCTGTGCGGCCATAGTCGCGCTTCAAGATGGATGCGCTGCCGCAGCGCGGGCACTTCAGGTTTTCAGTTGTCATGTCTGCCTTTGATCAGGCTCGGGGCAGACGACACTGCCCAAGCAATCCGGGTGGATGCTCGGGTTGGTGATATGTGGGTGAAAAAATCTGGGGTGACTTACGGGCAGTTCAAAGAGGCTACCGTGTCGCCTATCCAACGTGCTTGCGGCAAGCTCGTAGGAGATCACGTTGAAGACACCTTCTCCACCTTGCCAGATCTTGTCCCATGCTTGCACGCAGCCATGCTCCGGGCATTGCACTCTGGGGACTTGCGGTTCTTTACCGGCTTGCAAATGGGGAATCTGAGGTCGCCTGGATGGGAATACGTCCGCACGAGCGCTCGGATGGGACGGCGACTTCTCGGGCTTCGGGAGTTTGCGGCTCATCTTGCGAATCGCCGTAGACCGGCTGGACGGTGCGCCTCTTGCCGATCGCCCACCCGCAGCGACGCTTGCGGAAAGGGCACGCTATCGCCAAGGAGACATACAATGCATCCTCATGTATGCACTCGCGTTGATGGCTGCCTTACCCGAGTCTGGGTAGAGCAAAGTCCCGAAGACCACGGGTTCGACAAGAGTTGAAATGTTGCGGCCAGTTAACCGATGACAAGGGCTTATATGAAGCGGCTTGAGCAACCAGGACCGGCATCTCTGACACGAGTACAGGGCCGTGCCGCGGCGCTGCGGGCAGTGGACGTTGTGCTGCCGGCAGGCGTCTCCCTTCTGCAGAGTATTGCTGATGTCGCGTATGCGCACGGCGCTGATAGTGCAGTGTTGTCATTCGAAAGCGCAACATTGTCGCCGCTGGCTTTCGTGATGCCTGCCTTGTCCGCCGAGCCCGACCATGTCGCGTACTTTAGTGAACGCCATGAAGCGCATGGCGTGGTGAATGTAGAGGGCGGCTGCATTACATTCGGCCAAAAGGACGGGCAGCCCTGGTTTCACGCGCATGCGCACTGGCGTACTTCCACCGGGGTGCTGCAGGGAGGGCACCTGTTGCCCAATGAATGCCAATTGGCAGCCCCGTTGCCTGTGCGCATCTGGTTGTTAGATGGCGCCGCATTTGTGGTGCAACCAGACGCTGAGACAAACTTTAGTCTCTTTCAGGTCGTGCAAGAGCCGCGGCGGGGCGATGGTAGTGACGCGCTGGTGGCGCTGGTTCGACCCAATGAGGATCTGTGCCAGGCGCTGGAGGCGCTTTGTGTAGCGAATGGTGTACGTCGAGCTGTTATTCGCGGCGGAGTGGGCAGCCTGATCGGAGCGTCTTTCAGCGATGGGGCCATCGTCGAGCCGCCCATGACTGAAGCATTTATCCGCGCCGGGCGTATCGAGCCGGACGATAGCGGCGAGCTGCGCAGCAATATAGTGGTCGGTTTGGTGGATAACCTGGGGCAGCTTGCGACGGGCACCCTGCGGCGAGGCGACAACCCGGTGCTGATCACGTTCGAGATTGTGATTGAGGTACTCGAGCGCTTCGCCGAGGCCCATTAATGCCTGGCGGACAGCCCTCTATACCCTAGAACCCCAGCCCCACCGCGATTCCGCCGGCCGCCAGGCCCGCGGCAATCACCGCCAGCACCAATATCGCCAGCTCAACGGGCCGGAACGACCTGGCCACCATGGCCAGCGACGGCAGGCTGACGGGCGGAAGCGTCATCAGCAGCGCGGCCGCCGGGCCGGCGGCCATGCCGAGCGCCAGCATGGCCTGCACGATAGGCACTTCGCCCGCAGTAGGAATGACAAACAGCGTGCCGGCCAGCGCCAGCCCCAATATCCACCAGACGTGGTTGTCCACGCCCGGCCCGATCTGCGGAAACAGCCAGGCGCGGGCGGCGCCCAGCAGCAGCACCAGCACGATGTACTCGGGCACCAGCCGCAGCGTCATGCGCGCACACAGCACCGCCCAGCGCTTGAACGGGTTCGGCTCGTCGCTTCCTGCGGCTTCGGGCTGCGCCTGCATGGCCTTCATCTGAGCGGAGTCGAAGGTACGCTCATCGCTGCGGCTGATGCGATTCAGCAGCCAGCCCAGGCCGAATACCAGCACCATGCCCAAGGCCAGGCGCAGGCCCATCCAGTTCCAGCCCAGCACAAAACCCATGAAGATCAGCGTGGCGGGGTTGAGCATGGTGTTGCCCAGCCAGAACGCCACGGCGCTGCCGGGCGCCGCCTGGCATTTGCGCAAGCCGGCGACCACCGGCGCGGCGCAGCAGGTGCACATCATGCCGGGCAGCGACATCAGGCCGCCCGCCACCACGCTGCCCAGGCCGGTGCCGCCCAGTGCGCGGGTGATCCAGCGGCGCGGCAGCAGGGCCTGCACCGCCGAGCCCAGCAGCAGCCCCAGCACCATGGCCTGCCAGATCGCCTTGCCGTAGGCCAGCGCGTAATGCAGTGCGGCGTCCAACGAAGGCGCCGGCGGACTGGACTCGGCGCCCGTCAAGATGGAGGACCCGATGGAATGCGTGTCGGCGGCGGTGAAGGCGCGGTGGTAGTAGGGAGACCATTTCACGTAATACAGGCCGATGGCGGCCAGCACCACGAAAACGGCGATACCCAGCGCCGGGGAAAGGCGGCGCGGCTTGGATGTGCTTGTCATGAGTCTGCGGCAGGAACCAACGGACCGCATTATCGGCCATTAGAACCAGATACGCCCAACGCCTGGAACTCCCCCCGCCTAGAACGCCGCCTGGTAGATCGCCAGGGCGTCGGCCTCGGCGACCGGGCGCGGGTTGTTCACCAGCAGCCGCTGCTGCTGCATGGCATCGGCCGCCAGCATGGGCAGGTCTTGCTCGGCCACGCCCATCTCGCGCAGGGTACGCGGTATGCCGGTCTCGCGCACCAGGGTGTCCATGCGCGCGATGAAATAATCCGCCGCGTCGGCCGGTTGGGCAGGACAGCCTTCGCCGGGCAACACCGCAGCCAATTCGGCATATAGCGGCAGCGCCGCGTCACGGTTGAAGCGCAGCACGTGCACCAGCACCAGCGCATTGGACAGCCCGTGCGGCACATGGAAGTGGCCGCCCAGCGGGTAGGCCAGCGCATGGACGGCCGCCACCGGCGAATTGGAAAACGCCTGCCCGGCCAGCGTGGCGCCCAGCAGCATCGCCTCGCGCGCGGCGCGGTCGCCGCCGTCGCGGCAGGCGCGCAGCTGGTTGGCCGACAACAGCGCCAGGGCCTGCCGGGCCAGCATGTCGGAAATCGGATTCTTCAGGCGCGCCGAGGTATAGGCCTCGATGGCATGCACCATGGCATCGATACCGGTAGCGGCCGTGGCCGCGGGCGGCAGGCCCAGCGTCAGTTCGGCATCCAGGATGGCCAGGTCGGCCATCAGGAACGGCGACACCACCCCGCTTTTGGTCGTTTCGCCGGTGGTAACAATGGAGATCGCCGTCGCTTCGGACCCGGTGCCCGCCGTGGTCGGCATCAGCACCAGCGGCAGCCGCGGGCCCTGGACCTTGCCGATGCCGTACATGTCGGCCAGCGCCTGCCCCGACCCGCACAGCACGGCCAGCAGCTTGGCCACGTCCATCGACGACCCGCCGCCCAGGCCCAGCACCACTTCGGCGCGGCAATCGCGCGCGCGCTGCGCGGCTTTGAGCACCACGTGGTCGGGCGGGTCGGCCACCACATCGTCGATGACCGTGGCCTGCCAGCCGTGCGCCTGCAGGTCGGCCAGCGCCGGCGCCAGCAGCCCGCTGGCGTGCAGGAAGGCGTCGGTGACCAGGCACAGCCGGGTGGCCGCGTAGCGCTCGCGCAGCAGGCCGCCCAGCCGGCGTGCGGCGCCGAACTCCATGGCCAGGGTCGGAACCGTGCTGAACTGGAAGCTTGTCATGGTGTCTCCTTGTGGTGCTCCGGAAGCTGCTAGCCGGCCCGGGCCATTGTCTGGAAGAAGCGTACACCAATGGCCACCGGATGCCGGCCCCGCCCCCCACAACCGCCGGCGCGGCGATTCGCTCCATGGAAGGAACAATCCGTTCCACACCAAACGGCCGGTTTTCCGTATTCAGCGCGCCATGCCGCAGTTAGAATGCATGCGCACCGTCTACCTACTGGTTGGAAGATCACACATGAACAACGCTTATCTCGATGCGCTGAAGCAGCGCCGCACGCAATATTCGCTGGGCCGCAATGTCTCGGCCTCCAAAGAAGAACTGCTGTCCCTGATCCAGGAAGCCATCAAGCACAGCCCGTCTTCGTTCAATTCGCAGAGCTCGCGCGCGCTGGTGCTGTTCGGCGCCGAAAGCGAAAAACTCTGGCGCATTGCCGTGGATGAAGTGCGCAAGGTCGCGCCGCCCGAGAACTTCGCGCAGACCGAAGGCAAGCTGAACAGCTTCGCCGCCGGCGTGGGCACGGTGCTGTTCTTCGAAGACCAGGACGTGGTGCGCAGCCTGCAGGAAAAATTCGCCCTGTACGCCGACAACTTCCCGATCTGGTCGGAACAGGCCGGCGGCATGGCGCAAATGTCGGTGTGGGCCACCCTGGCCAACGCCGGCGTAGGCGCCAGCCTGCAGCACTACAACCCGCTGATCGACGCGGCCGTGGCGCGCGAATGGCATATTCCCGCCTCGTGGAAGCTGCGGGCGCAGATGCCGTTCGGTTCTAACGAAGCCGGTTTCGGCGACAAGCCCTTCATGGACGACGCCGAGCGCTTCCGCGTGGCAGGCTGAGCAAACAGGCCATGGTGCCAGGGGCCCGCGGGCGCACAGCCCGCGGGCCCTTGCGTTTTTTTCCGCCGGCAGCGCTGCCGGCGCGCGCCCTACCCGCTGTCTTTCAAATACACGGCGAATTCCCGCAGCTGCGCCTCGCTTTTCTCGATTGCCTGCAGGCTGGCGCGCCCGCCGCTGGCCACCAGCAGCGCTACCAGCATCTGCGCCACCGATAGCGCGGGCACCACCGACGGAAACAGCGACGGCGTGGTATTGGACACCACGATCAGCGCGGCGGCCTGGGCCGCGATCGGCGACACGGCGCTATCGGTAATGCTGACGATGCGCAGGCCGCGCCCGCGCGCGAACCGCACCGCCGACACGGCGTCGCGCGTATAAGGTTCGTAGCTGAATACCAGCAGCGCATCGTCGGGCCCCGCGCGGCGCAGGTCGTCAGCAAATGTGCCGGCAATGCCCGACAGCAGCGTAGTGTTGTGCTGGAACATGCCGCAGGCATAGTTGAAATAGAACGCGGCCGGGAACAGGCTGCGCAGGCCGGCCACATAAATGTGCCGCGCGGCGGCCAGCACCTCGCCGGCCGCGCGGATCGCCTCCAGCGCGGCAGGCTCCAGGGTCGATTCCAGATTGCGGCTGTCGGCGTGCGCCAGTTCGCGCACCAGGCTTTCGGTCTTGTCGCGCGCGCCACGCTGCTGCAGCGCCGTGGCGCGCTGCGCGAACGAGCCCGCCCCTTGGGCCAGCCAGTCGCGGTACACCGCACGCATGGCCTCGTAGCCGTCAAACCCCAGTTGCCGCGCCAGGCGGTGCATGGCGCTGGATTGCAGGCCGGCCTCGGCGGCGGCGGCGCGCATCGAATGCAGCGCAATGGCCTTGGGGTTGTCGATGGCGTAGCGCGCGGCGCGCTGCAAGGTGGGCGGCAGGCCGGGATACTGCTCTTCGATGAGTTTATCGACCGCGCGCTTGTCCATCGATAGGTTCCTGTGTTGCTGCCGGGGGACGCCTATTTTACGGTTGCCGTAGCGGCGATCGCGGCGTCGACCGAGGCGCCCAGCAGTTCGACGGCGGCATCCAATTCAGACGTGCTGGTGATGTAGGGCGGCGCCAGCAGCACGTGATCACCGCGCTCGCCGTCTATTGTGCCGCCGCCCGGATAGCACAGCAGGCCGCGCGCCAGGGCTTCCTGCTTGATGCGGGCGTGCAGCTGCAGGGCCGGATCGAACGGCGTGTCGGGCTCGCGCCGCGCCACGAGCTCGATGGCCTGGAACAGGCCGCGCCCGCGGATATCGCCTACGTGCGGGTGGTCGGCAAAACGGGCGCGCAGACCAGCCTGCAAATGATCGCCCAGCCGGGCCGACTGCCCTACCAGCCCATCGCGCGCCACGATGCGCTGCACGGCCAGCGCGGCGGCGCAGGCCACCGGGTGGCCCACATACGTATGGCCATGCTGGAAGGCGCCCGAACCGCCGACTATCGTCTCCACGACCCTGTCATGCGCCATCACGGCCGCGATCGGCTGGTAGCCGCCGCCCAGCCCCTTGGCCAGGCACAGCAGGTCGGGCACCACCTCTTCACGCTCGAATGCATGATAGGCGCCAGTGCGGCCCAGCCCTGACATGACCTCATCCAGGATCAGCAGCACGCCGTAGCGGTCGCACACGGCGCGGATCTTGCGGAAATAGCCCGGCACCGCGCAGACCGCGCCGGCGGTGGCGCCCACGACGGTTTCCGCGATAAAAGCGCTGACCGTGTCCGGCCCCAGCGCCAGGATCGTCTGTTCCAGCTCTTCGGCCAGACGCGTGCAGTATGCGTCGTCTGATTCGCCGGCCTGGCGATAGTGGCGCGCAAAACACGGCGACACATGGTGGCTGTCAGGCAGCAGGGGCTGGTACAGCGCGCGCCGCCCGCGATGGCCGCCGATAGCCAGCGCCCCCAGCGTGTTGCCGTGATAGCTCTGCAGGCGGGCGATATTGTGGCGCCGGCCCGGCTGGCCGCGTTCGACATGGTACTGGCGTGCCATCTTCAGCGCGGTTTCCACCGCCTCTGAGCCGCTGGACAGGAAATACACATGATCCAGGCCAGCAGGCGACTGCTGAGCCAGCACATCGGCCAGCTGTTCGGCCGGCTCGGACGTGAAAAAACTGGTGTGCGCATATTCCAGTTGGCGGATCTGGCCGATGACCGCCTCCACGACTTCAGGATGGCCGTGCCCCAGGCAGGACACCGCCGCCCCGCCCGAGCCGTCGTAATAGCGCCGGCCAGCCGGGTCGACCAGGAAGCTGCCCTGCCCTTGCAAGGCCATGGCCGGGGGTTTGCGGGGCGTGCGATGAAAGATGTGCGTCATATTGAATAGCGGGTGGACCAGTTGACTCGAATGCGTGAAAAGTGGATCATATGATTCATACTATCAGAAAATAGATCATCTGTTCACTCTCCGGCCGCATGCATGGCGCCGGCGCTTGCACAGACCCGCGCCAGGAGCCTGTCCATGAGAATTGCATGCGTACAAATGCGCAGCACCGAAAACCTGCAAGACAACCTGGCCAAGGCGGCCGGCTATGTCGAGCAAGCGTCCGGCCAGGGGGCCGGGCTGGTGGTGCTGCCGGAATTCTTCAATACGATCTTCTTCGCCCAATACCAGGACTCCGGGTACCACGCGCTGGCCGAGCCGGATGATGGGCCCAGCATCACCGCCATGCGCGAGGCGGCGCAGCGGCATCGCATTGCGGTCGTGGCCACGCTTTATGAAAAGGTCGAGGCCGGCCTGTACTTCGATACCGCCATGCACATCGACCCGCGCGGCGAGATCGTCTTCAAGTACCGCAAAGTACATCCGGCTGCCGTGCACAGCCTGGAAAAAATCTATTTCCGCTACGGCACGCGCTTCGACACATACCCCCTGGAGGGCTGGCGGGCGGGCATCGGCATTTGCTATGACATGGGTTTTCCGGAAACCGCCCGCTGCCTGGCGGCCAATGGCGCCGAACTGCTGATCGCGCCGTACGCCACGTCGCGCAAACACATGTTCCAGGAAGTGCTGCGTACGCGCGCCTTCGAGAACGGCTGTTTCCTGGCGGCCGCCAACAAGGTGGGGCAGGAAGGCGATTGGCAGATGGGCGGTGGCAGCCTGATCGCCGCGCCCGACGGCGCGGTGCTGCAAAGCGCCGATACCGCCAGCGATGCCCTGCTGGTGGCCGACATCGACCGGGCGCAGGTCGAACAGGCCCGCATTGCGTATCCGTCGCGGCGCGACCGGCGGCCGGATCTTTATAGCGCGCTGGTGCGCGAATCGGACGCGGATCTGTAGCGGCATACAAGACCCGCGATTCATTGGCTTTCTACACAACATTCATGCACGAACTCATGCACAAGGGATTCACCATCATGCAGAAAAGCAACCGCCCGGGCCGCGACATTGCGCGCCGCCTGGCTGTCAAGTACCTGGCCTGGCCGGCCGTAGCCGCGGCGGCGGCCTTGTCGCTGGCAGCGCAGCCCGCCGCCGCGGCCGATAACTGGCCGGCCAAGCCCATCGTACTGATCGTGCCGTTCGCGGCCGGCGGCACCACCGACGTGCTGGCCCGCCTGGTGGCCGACGGCATATCCAAGGGCCTGAAGCAGAACGTTATCGTCGAGAACAAGCCCGGCGCGGGCGCCAACATCGGCGCGGCCGAAGTGGCGCGCGCCGCGCCCGACGGCTACACGCTGCTGATGGGTACGCCCGGCCCGCTGGCCATCAACCCCTATGTTTATCCCAAAATGTCGTTCGATCCGGCAAAGGATTTCACCGCCGTATCGTATGTGGCCGACGTGCCCAACGTGATCCTGGCCAACCCGGCCACGGGCCTTAAGAACATTCCCGACCTGCTGGCGCGGGCCAAGGCCGATCCGGGTAAGCTGAACTGGGGCTCGCCCGGCGTGGGCAGCACCGGCCATATCCAGCTCGAGCTGCTCAAACAGCTGGCGGGCGTGGACATCGCGCACGTGCCGTACAAAGGCGCGTCGCAGGCCTCGGCTGACCTGATCGCCGGCCACATCCAGCTGGCGGGCGACAATGTGCCCACCGCGCTGGAAAACATCCGCGCCGGCAAACTGGTGGCGCTGGGCGTGGCCAGCAAAGACGAACTGGAGGTGTTGCCTGGTGTACGGCCGGTGCGCGAAACCGTGCCGGGCTACGTGCTGCCCTCGTGGTTTGTCATCGTAGCGCCGGCGGGCACTCCGCAACCCATAGTCGACAAGCTCAGCAGCGTAATCGACGCGTTCGAAAAAGAACCCGCTACCATCGAGAAATTCCGCGCCCTGGGCGCCGTGCCGGTGGGCGGCCCGGCCGAACACCTGGCCAGGCACCTGAAAACCGAGCAGGCGCGCTACGGCGACGTGCTGAAAAACATCAAGGAAAGCATCCAATGACGCGCAAGCGCCTGGCGGTGGCCCGCCTGTGGTTCGAAGGCAATGCCTTCGGCCCGGTGCCGGCCGGCATGCCGCAGTTCGAACAATACGAATGGCAAGCCGGCCCGGGCGTGCTCGACGCCATGCGCGGCACCGCCACCGAGCTGGGCGCCGTGGCCCGCTTTGCCGATACCCATCCCGAATGGGAAGTCGTGGTGCTGCGCTGCGCCGCCGCCCTGCCGGCCGGCCCCATCGACGAAGCCGTGATGCAGCGCTACACCCGGGAAGTGCAAACCGGCCTGCTCGACGGCGCGGCCCACGGTGGCTGGGACGCGGTGTACCTGTCGTTGCATGGCGCCGCCATCACCGGCACGCGCGAAACCCCGGAACTGGACCTGGCCCGCCTGGTGCGCGAACTGCTGCCCGGCGTGCCGCTGGGCGCCAGCTTCGACCTGCACGGCAATATGCCGCCGGATTGGGCCGACGTGCTCGATATCGCTTCGGTGTATCGCACCCACCCCCATATAGACATGGACGAAGCAGCCGATCGCGTGCTGGACGGCCTGGTGCGCTGCGCGACCCAGGGCCTGCGCACGCGCCGGGTGCTGCTCAACGAAGGCGTGGTCTTGCCCAGCATCAATATGCGCACTGCGCCGGGCGGCCCCATGCACGCGCTGGAACAGGCCGCGCGCGACGCCACGGCCGGACCGGTCATCGATGTATCGGTGTTCGGCGGCTTTCCCTACTCCGATACCGCGGCCACCGCCGCGTCGGTATTCGTGGTCAGCGACGCCCAGGGCGACCCGGACGGCCAGGCGGCCCAGGCGGCGGCCCGCCAGGTGATGGACCGCATCCACCAGCTGGCCCAGGCATTCCGCATGCGCCTGCCCTTACCCGGCGAGGCCCTGCGGGCAGCATTGGCCAGCGACAAGCCCGGCCTGATCGCAGTCACGGATTCGGGTGACAACCCGCTGTCGGGCGGCGGCGGCGACACGCCGGGGCTGTTCCAGGCCTTGATGGACGCGCGGCCCCAGGTCGCCACGCTGTTCGCCAGCTTCGCCGACCCCCATGCCGTCCAGGCGGCGCGCCAGGCCGGGGCGGGCCAGGCGCTGCAGCTTACGCTGGGCGCGCGCAACGGCCCGCATTTCGGGGCCGGCGTGCCGGTGCGGGCAGTAGTGGAACGGCTGACCGACGGCGTGTTCCTGAACAGCGGGCCCATGCAGACCGGTGTGGAGCGCCGCTGCGGCGATAGCGCGGTGCTGCGCATCGAAGGCCTGCCCTCGCTGCGCGTGATCGTGACCAAACGCGTAGTGGCCGCGGACGATCCCTCCTTTTATACGCTGCACGGCATCGATCCGGCCGAGCTGCGGCTGCTGTGCGTGAAAGCCAAGAACCATTTCCGCGCCGCTTTCGCGCAGCGCTGTGCCGAGATCATCGATTGCGACGCGCCGGGGCCGGCCTGCCTGGACCTGTCCAAGCTGCCGTTCAGGCACAGCCATATTCCAGCCGGATACTGAAGTGAAAGTCCCACCCCCGAAGCGCTGCGCGCGTTCCACCTCGCGGCTGGCAGGCCGCTCGGATTCGCCAGGCAGGGAACAGTCCTCAAGGACTGTTCCATGTCCGGGCTCATCCCCCTCAAGGGGGCGACGCTAAGCGATCCGCGCTCACGCGCGCCGCCCTACCTGCCCCGGCGGCATGCCGTACTGCTGGCGAAACGCCGTGGCGAAGTTGGCGGGGCTTGAATACCCGGCGATCCAGGCTGCCTGGGCCACGCTGACGGCATCGCGTTCCAGCGCCAGCCTGGCCCGCGCCAGACGCGCATCGCGCAAATAGGCGAATACGGTCTTGCCCCACGCCGCGCGGAAGTGGCGCTGCAGCGTATTGGCGCTGACGCAGGCATGCCGGGCGATTTGTTCCAGAGTCAGGGTATCGGCCTGTCCGCTGTCGAGCAGGTCGCGCACCTGCTCCATGCGGGCGCGCTCGCGCCGGCGCATCGACGCCGCGGGCCGGACCGGCGCTCTGCCGCGCAGGCAGGCAAAGGCCTCTACCGCCAGGTCCAGCGAACGCGATTCCTGGTACATGCGCCATAGCGCGCTGTCCAGCTCGGGCGGGGCCAGCATCTGCTCGGCCAGCGCCACGGCCTGCGCCGAGGCATTCCATTCATATATCGACAAGTGCTGGCGCGAGAACGCCAGGCAGGCCTGCAGTTCGTTGCCGAAGCGGCGCTGCAGCCATTCATCGCCGAACGTCAGGCTGACCGTGCGTTCCAGGTCGCCGCGCCGCGACTGGCGCACGAAGTCGGTGGGCCGGGCCACGGCCACCACGGCGCCGCGCGCGCCGCCGTCGGCGCGCGGTCCCAGCAGGATGCGCCGCCCGCCGAAACTCACGTCCGCCTTGCCGCCCACCGTCAGGGCGATGCGCAGGCCCGGGCGCAGCGTGGCGCGCACGGCCACGCCCTGCAGGTCGCGCGCATCGACGCGATGCAGGATCAGGCCGTCGGCCAGCGCCACGGTATCGACCAGGCCTTCGAACATCGGCTGGCTGGCGCCGGGCGCCGCCACCGCATATTGCGCCGTGCCATGGCGGGCCTGGCGGCGCAGCGCCGGCTCGTCCACCAGGGCGGGATCGCGGCGGAACGGCGCGCCGGTATTGAGCGATGCGGAACTCATGGGGAAATGGGGATCAGGCAAAGCTTTCTGGTGGGTGGGCAAAGCCCGGGCGGAAACACGGCTGACATAATGTTGAAGCGTGAATGATATTGGAAATCATTCCTAATTAAATCATAACAGGCGCGTCACCGGGCAACCGGGGCGCGCCGCTTATTGCGCACCCGGAGAACACCGCATTATGTACACGCCCCCTTCCACGCGACCGTATGTCGGCGCCGTTGTCAGTTTTGCCTTGTCGGGCGCTGCCCTGGCCCAGAACGCGCCCCTGCCCCGCGACGCGGAGGTGGTGCAGGAAATGGCCACCGTGCAGGTGCTGGGCACGGCCGAAGAGGAAATCAAGGAATCGCTGGGGGTATCGGTGATTACCGCCGAGGAAATCCAGCGCCGCCCGCCCGCCAATGACCTGTCGGACATCATCCGCCGCGAGCCCGGCGTGAACCTGACCGGCAACAGCGCCAGCGGCGCGCGCGGCAACAGCCGCCAGATCGACATCCGCGGCATGGGCCCCGAGAACACGTTGATTCTGATCGACGGCAAGCCGGTCGATTCCCGCAACGCCGTGCGCTACGGCTGGAATGGCGACCGCGACACGCGCGGCGACAGCAACTGGGTGCCGGCCGAAGAAGTGGAACGCATCGAAGTGATCCGCGGCCCCGCCGCGGCCCGCTACGGCTCGGGCGCCATGGGCGGCGTGGTGAACATCATTACCAAGCAGCCCGCCGACAAGCCCAGCGCGTCGGCCACGTACTACCTGAACCAGCCGGAAGACAGCAAGGAAGGCAATACCAACCGCGTCAACGTGCGCCTGTCCACGCCCATTACCGACACCCTCAGCATGCGGATTTACGGCAATTACAACAAAACCAATCCCGATGCGCGCGATATCAACGCCGGCCATGCCGAAACCTCGGACAACGGCAACCCCGATACGGCGGGCCGTGAAGGGGTGATCAACCAGGACCTGAATGCACTGTTCGCCTGGCGCCCCGACAGCCGCAACACGCTGGAACTGGAAATGGGCTACAGCCGCCAGGGCAACTTGTTCGCCGGCGACACCATGAACAACAACAACAGCGACTTCTCGGACAGCCTGTACGGCAAGGAAACCAATGCGATGTACCGCCAGAGCGTGGGCCTGACGCATCGCGGCAACTATGCCTGGGGCACGTCGCGCGCCACGCTGTCGTACGACTACACCCGCAACTCGCGCCAGCAGGAAGGCCTGGCGGGCGGCCCCGAGGGCGCGCCGCAGGACATCGGCCGCGACACCGCGCGCCTGCGCAACCTGCGCGCGGCCGGCGAGGTCAACGTGCCGTTCAGGCTGGGCTGGCAGCAGGTGGCCACCGTGGGCGTGGAAGCCCTGCATGAGTCGCTGGACGACCCGTCGGCCATGCGCCAGGAATACTCGGGCACCGGCGGCGGCATCAGCGGCACGGCGGGCAGCGGGCGCCCTACCAAGACCAGCCAGGACAGCTATGCACTGTTCGTCGAAGACAACATCGAGGCCGGCCTGCGCACCACGCTGACGCCGGGCCTGCGCTTCGACCACAACAGCGAATTCGGCAACAACTGGAGCCCCAGCCTGAACGCCTCGTACGCGGCCACCGACAGCCTGCGCCTGAAAGGCGGCATCGCGCGCGCCTACAAGGCGCCCAACCTGTACCAGTCGAACCCAAACTACCTCCTGTACAGCCGCGGCAACGGCTGCCTGCAGTCGCAGACCAACTCGGGCGGCTGCTACCTGGTGGGCAACCAGGACCTGGCGCCCGAGACCAGCGTAAACAAGGAAATCGGCTTCGAATACGACCCGGGCACGTGGCGCGCCAGCGCGGCGTACTTCCGCAACGACTACAAGAACAAGATCGTCGCCAGCAACGACTACGCGTACCGCCTGCCCAACGGCGCGCGCGTGCTGCAATGGACCAACAGCGGCAAGGCGGTGGTCGAAGGCCTGGAAGGCAACCTGTTCATTCCGCTGACCCCGGCGCTGGACTGGAACACCAACTTCACGTACATGATCCAGTCCAAGGACAAAAGCACCGGCGAGCCGCTGAGCGTCATTCCCGAATACACCATCAACAGCACGCTGGACTGGTTCTACACGCCGCAATGGTCGTTCCAGGCCAACGTCACGTACTACGGCAAGCAGAAAGGCCCGTCGACCAACCCGCGCACCGGCCAGGACCTGCAGGACGAAGGCCTGCAGACGCTCAGCCCCTATGCGCTGGTGGGCCTGAGCGTGGGCTACGAGCCCAGCAGGCACCTGCGCTTCCGCGTCGGCGTCAGCAACCTGTTCGACAAGCAGCTGTACCGCGAAGGCAATTCCAGCGCCGCCGGCGCCGCGACCTACAACGAGCCGGGGCGCGCCTACTACGCCACCATGACGGTGACGTACTGATGGCGCGCCTGAGCCTGCCCGCGCTGGCGGCTCTGTGCGGCGCCCTGCTGGCGGCCGCGCCGAACGCCCATGGACAGCCGGTGCTGGACGACGGAATGACACCGGCCCAGGCGCGCGCCCGGCTCGGCCTGCTGGGCCTGGCGCGGCAGGTGGTACTGCCGCGCGGCGGCGGCCTGCGCGATGTGCGTCTGGACGTAATCGTGCCGGCCGGGCCTGCGCCTGCCCGCGGATGGCCGGTGCTGTACCTGCTGGACGGCAACGCCACTCTGCAGGCCCTGGCCGATGCAGGCAGGCCTGCCGCGGCGGTGCTGGTGGGCATCGGCTACGACGTCGACGCCCGCCTGGATGTGGACGCGCGCGCCTGGGACTACACGCCGCAGCCGCCCCATGCCGGCCATGCGGGCGGCGCCGATCCGCGCCGGCCCGGCCGCCGCAATGGCGGCGCCGATGCCTGGCTGGACCTGATCGAGCAGCGCGTCAAGCCGCTGGTACGCGCGGCCGCGCCTATCGACGCGGCGCGCCAGACGCTGTATGGGCACTCGTACGGCGGCCTGTTCGTGCTGCACGCCCTGCACGCCCGCCCCCAGGCGTTCCAGCGCTACGTAGCGGCCAGCCCGTCGCTGTGGTGGCACGCGCCGTACATGGCCGAACGCCTGCGTACGCTGGACACGGCCGCCTGCTGCGCGGCGGCGCCGCGGCAGCTGTACTTGTGGGTGGGAACCGAAGAACGGTCGCGCCGGGAAGGCGCCGGGCCGCGCCTTGCGGCTTCCGCGCCCGGCGCCGGCGCGCGGGCGCTGGCCGCGCAGCTGGATGGCAAGCCAGGGTTGGCCGTGCACTACCGCGGCTTTGTCGGCCTGGGCCACGGCGCGATGCTGCCGGTGTCGGCACGCGAAGCCGCGCGCATCGCCCCCCTGCCCTGATACAGACACCCGGCCGCGTCAGCCGAAGCGGCCGGTGATGTAGTCTTCGGTTTCTTTGCGGGTCGGCTTCACGAAGATCTGATCGGTTTCGCCGAATTCCATCAGTTCGCCCAGGTACATGTAGGCGGTGTAGTCGGAGCAGCGCGCCGCCTGCTGCATGTTGTGCGTCACGATGACCACGGTATAGTCGTTTTTCAGTTCGGCGATCAGCTCTTCGATCTTGGCGGTGGAAATCGGGTCGAGCGCCGAGCAGGGTTCGTCCAGCAGCAGCACTTCGGGCTTGATGGCCACCCCGCGCGCGATGCACAGGCGCTGCTGCTGCCCGCCCGACAGGCTGTTGCCGCTTTGATGCAGCTTGTCTTTCACTTCGCCCCACAGCGCGGCCTTGGACAGCGCCCATTCCACGCGCTCGTCCATTTCGCCTTTGGACAGGCGCTCGAACAGGCGCACGCCGAAGGCGATGTTGTCGTAGATGCTCATGGGAAACGGCGTGGGCTTCTGGAACACCATGCCGACCTTGGCGCGGATCAGCGAAATGTCGGTCTTCGAGGTCAGCAGGTTCTCGCCGTCGAGCATGATCTCGCCTTCGGCGCGCTGGCCCGGGTACAGCTCGAACATGCGATTGAAGGTGCGCAGCAGCGTGGATTTCCCGCAGCCCGACGGGCCGATGAACGCGGTGACCTTGTTCTCGCGGATCGACATATTCACGTTGCGGATGGCATGGAACTTGCCGTAGTAGAAGTTCAGGTCCTTGACTTCGATCTTGGATTTGGCGGCGGGGGCGGCGGTAGCGGCGGTGTTTTCCATTTGTCTTCCCGAGGCCGGCGCGCGCGGGCGCCGGCGTGCAATCACGATTTGCGGAACAGGTTGCGGGCCAGGATGTTGATGCCCAGCACCAGCAGGGTGATCAGGGTGGCGCCGGCCCAGGCCAGGTTGTTCCAGTCCTGGAACGGACTGGCCGCGTATTGGTAGATGACCACCGGCAAGTTGGCCATGGGCTGGTTCATGTTCATCGACATGAACTGGTTCGACAGCGCCGTGAACAGCAGCGGTGCGGTTTCACCCGAGATGCGGGCAATGGCCAGCAGGATGCCGGTGATGATGCCGGACTTGGCGGCGCGATAGCACACCATGGTGATCATGCGCCACTTGGGGCAGCCCAGCGCGGCGGTGGCTTCACGCAGGCTGTTGGGCACCAGCAGCAGCATGTTGTCGGTGGTGCGCACCACCACCGGGATCACCAGGATGGCCAGCGCCAGCGAGCCGGCCCAGCCTGAATAGTGCCCGGCCTGGGCCACGTATACGGCGTAGATGAACAGGCCGATGATGATCGACGGCGCCGACAGCAGCACGTCGTTCAGGAAGCGCGTGGCCGGCGCCAGCCAGCCGCGCTGGCCGTATTCGGCCAGGTAGGTGCCGGCCAGGATGCCCACCGGCGTGCCCACCACAGTGCCCACGCCAGCCATCAGCAAGCTGCCGGTGATGGCGTTGATCAGCCCGCCCTGCTGGCCCGGCGGCGGCGTGATTTCGGTGAACAGCGTCAGAGACAGCGCCGGCGCGCCCTTGAACACCAACGTCAGAATGATCCAGAACAGCCAGAACAGCCCGAACATCAGGGTTGCCATCGAAATCGTCAGCATCACCTTGTTGACCAGGTGGCGCCGGCGATAAATGCCGTTCTTCATGTTGAGTACAGATTCAGCCATGTGTTTTTCCTGGTGCTCGCTCAGCTTTTCTTGCCTTCGGCCGCCGACAGGCGCAGCAGCAGCACCTTCGAGCATGCCAGCACCACCGTGGTGATCAGGAACAGGATCAGGCCCAGTTCGAGCAGCGCCGATTTCTGCAGGCCGCCCGCTTCGTTGAATTCGTTGGCCAGCGCGGAAGCGATGGAGTTGCCCGGCGAGAACAGCGAATCGGGCCAGCGGAAGGCGTTGCCGATGACGAAGGTGACCGCCATGGTTTCGCCCAGGGCGCGGCCCAGGCCCAGCATGATGCCGCCGATGACGCCCGATTTGGTAAAGGGCAGCACCACGCGCCACATGACTTCCCAGGTCGTGCTGCCCAGCCCGTACGCCGATTCTTTCAGCATGGGCGGAACCAGCTCGAAGACGTCGCGCATGACGGCGGCGATGAACGGGATGATCATGATGGACAGGATCAGGCCCGCCGTGAAAATACCGATGCCGAAGGGCGGGCCGGCGAACATGCCGCCGATCAGCGGCAGGCTGCCCAGCGTGGCGATCAGGCCGGGCTGCACGTATTCCTGGAAGATCGGCACGAAGACGAACAAGCCCCACATGCCGTAGATGATGGACGGGATGGCGGCCAGCATCTCGACCGCGGTGCCCAGCGGGCGGCGCAGCCAGGCGGGCGACAATTCGGTCAGGAAGATGGCGATGCCGAACGACACCGGCACGGCGATGATCAGCGCGATGGCCGAGGTGAGCAGCGTGCCCACGATGGGCACCACCGCGCCGAAATGCTGCTGGACCGGATCCCAGTCGTTGGTCCAGAGAAACGACAAGCCGTATTCGGCCAGGGATTCGCGGCTGCCGTAGATCAGCGACACCATGATGGCCGCCAGCAGGATGAACACCAGGAAGGCGAACAGCCGGGTCAGGTTCTTGAACAGCGCATCCATTAGCGCGTTTTTGCTTTGCTTCATAGGCGAGGGCGTGCCGGTGGTGACGGAATCCGTCTCGCGGGACGGTAGCAACACCGTATTATCCATTACCGCGCTCATGGATGGGCTTTCCTTGGAGGACGCTTCGGGACAGGCGCGCCGGGCGGCGCGGCCTGGCGCGCGAGGCCTGCGGGCCCGCGCGCCATGAAACTACAGACTGCGTTTACTTCCAGACCGGCTTGCCGTCGGCGCTCTTGATTTCGCCCCAGGCGGCGCGGATTTCAGCCGTCACCGAGTCGGGCAGCGGCACGTAGTCCAGCGCTTCGGCCGACTTGTTGCCGTTCTTGAAGGCCCAGTCGAAGAATTCCAGCACGGCGCGGCCTTGCTCGGGCTTGTCCTGCACCTTGTGCACCAGGATGAAGGTGGCGGCGGTAACGGGCCACGATTCGGCGCCCGGCTCGTTGGTCAGCACCACGCCCATGCCGGGTGCGCTCTTCCAGTCGGCGTTGGCGGCCGCGGCGGCGAAGGCCGACTGCTCGGGCTGCACGAACTTGCCATCCTTGTTCTGCAGTTGGGTCCAGGCCAGCTTGTTCTGCTTGGCGTAGGCGTATTCGACGTAGCCGATCGAGTTCTTCAGCTGGCCAACGTAGGCGGCGACGCCTTCGTTACCCTTGCCGCCCTGGCCGGTGGGCCACTTCACGGCTTTGCCTTCGCCCACTTTTTCTTTCCATTCGGGCGAGACTTTCGACAGGTAGTTGGTCCAGCCGAAGGTCGTGCCCGAACCATCGGAACGGTGCACCACGATGATGTCGGCCGAGGGCAGCTTGGCGTCGGGGTTCAGCGCCTTGATGGCGGCGTCGTCCCATTTCTTGACCTTGCCCAGGAAGATGTCGCCCAGCACGGCGCCCGACAGCTTCAGCTGGCCCGGCTTGATGCCGTCGATGTTGACCACCGGCACGGTGCCGCCGATCACGGCCGGGAACTGCAGCAGGCCGTTCTTTTCCAGGTCGTCGGCCTTGAGGGGGTCGTCCGAGGCGCCGAAATCGACCGTCTTGGCCTTGATCTGCTGCTGGCCGCCGCCCGAACCGATCGACTGGTAGTTCACCGCATTGTTGGTGGCGGCCTTGTAGTCGGAAGCCCACTTGGCGTAGACGGGGTACGGGAACGAAGCGCCGGCGCCCGTGATATTGGCGGCCTGCACGGCGAAGGCGGCGCCGCTCAGGGCGACGCCGATGGTAATTTGCTTGAAGACACGGTTGAACATTCGGGTTCCTTCTGTGCTCGTTGAGGAAGTCGCGGCGGGCTGACTGTGCCCGTCTGATCGCCGACGCAACGAATCTTAGAATCGCAAAATGACAAGACCGTGACAGTCACATACGCGACATGCGCCGCGCCTGCTCCGGGAGGGCCGGCCCTCCCAGGCCCACCTACCCCAGGCGTTCCATCAGGAAATCGTGCAGATTAAAGGGCGCCCGGCGGCTGCACACCCGGGCGTAGGTGCCGTCGGACTGCTGCTGCCAGGCCAGCTGGTTGTCGCGCAGGGCGAAGGTGAAGGCCTCGTCGATGACCCGCTTCTTGAGCGCCTTGTCGACCACCGGGAACGCCACTTCGACCCGGCGGAAGAAATTGCGGTCCATCCAGTCGGCGGATGACAGGTAGACGGTTTCCTCGCCGTCGGCATGGAAATAGAACACCCGCGAGTGCTCGAGGAAGCGCCCCACGATGGAACGCACCCGGATGTTGTCTGACAACCCCGGCACCCCAGCCCGCAGGGCGCACACCCCGCGCACCACCAGGTCGATTTTCACCCCCGCCTGGCTGGCCTTGTACAGCTCGGCGATGATCTGCTCTTCGAGCAGCGAGTTCATCTTGGCCATGATGCGCGCCTTGCGGCCGGCCTTGGCGGCCCGGATTTCGGCCCGGATCAGGGTCATCATGGTCTCGTGCAGGGTAAAAGGCGACTGCAGCAGGGCCTTCAGGCTGCGCCGGGCTCCCAGGCCGGTAAGCTGGGTAAAGACCTTGTCCATGTCCTCGCACAGGCGCGGATCGGCCGTCAGCAAGCCGAAATCGGTGTACAGCCGCGCGGTGCGGGGATGGTAGTTGCCAGTGCCCAAGTGGGCGTAGCGGCGCAGCCGGCCCTTTTCGCGGCGCAGCACCAGGGCCATCTTGGCGTGCGTCTTGTGGGCCACGACGCCGTACACCACGTGCGCCCCCACCTCTTCCAGGCGGGCCGCCCAGTTGATGTTGGTCTGCTCGTCGAAGCGGGCCATCAGTTCGACCACCACCGTCACTTCCTTGCCGGCGCGCGCCGCGGCCAGCAGGATCTGCATCAGCTCGGAGTCTTCGCCGGTGCGGTAGATGGTCTGCTTGATGGCCATGACATCGGGATCCAGCGCCGCGGCCGTCAGGAAATCGATAACAGGCTGGAATGACTGGTACGGATGATGCAGCAGCCGGTCGGCCTCGGCCACGGCCGCGAACAGCTCGGCCGGCTTGTCGGCCACGCGCTCGAACGGCGACGGCACCGTGCCGTGATGCGGCGGAAAGACCAGGTCGGGACGCGTGCCGGCATTGCACAGCTGCATCAGGCGCGACAGGTTCACCGGGCCGTTGACGCGGTAGGTGTCTTCAGCGGTAAGCGAGAATTCGCGCTGCAGGTAGGCTTCCAGATCGGGGGGGGTCAGGCGGTCGATTTCCAGGCGCACGGCCGCCCCGAAGTTGCGCTGCGACAGCTCGCCCTGCAGGGCGTGGCGCAGGTTGGTGACTTCTTCTTCGTCGACGAACAGGTCGCTGTTGCGCGTTACCCGCCACTGGTAGCAGCCCAGCATTTCCAGCCCCGGAAACAGCTCGCCCACAAAGGCGCGCAGCAGCGAGGTCAGCAGGACATAGCCGCCGGGCTGGCCCGAGATCTCGGGCGGCATCTTGATCAGCCGCGGCAGCGCCCGCGGCGCCTGCACCACGGCGATCGAAGCCTGGCGGCCGAAAGCGTCGGCGCCCGACAGCGCCACGATGAAATTCAGGCTTTTGTTGTAGACGCGCGGAAACGGGTGGGCCGGGTCGAGCCCGATGGGCGTCAGCAGCGGCATGACGTCGCGGTTGAACACATTACGCGCCCACTGCTGCTGCTCGGCGTTCCATTCGGACGCATGGTGCAGCGCAATGCCCTCGGCGTCCAGGCGCGGCAGGATATCGTCGTTCAGCAGGCTGTACTGGCGGTCGACCAGCGTGTGCACTTTTTCCTGGACGCGCTCGAAGGCCTCGGCCGGCGTGCGGCCGTCGGGCCCGACCAGCGCGGGGTTCTGCCGCTGCTGCTCTTTGAGGCTGGAAATACGGATTTCGAAGAATTCGTCCAGGTTCGAGCTGACAATGCACACATAGCGCAGGCGCTCGAGCAGCGGCACTTTGGGATTTTCCGCCATCGCCAGGACCCGTTCGTTGAATTTCAGCAGCGACAGCTCACGGTTCAGGAACGGAGGCTCTACGGACGGACGAGTCGACATACTGGATCCCATGGAGGAAGGCAAAGCCCTGGTTTTACTGCAGTTAAATGACGATTCCATGACATTGCAGCTAACCCGCTAGAGTACGCCAAAACCAGGGCGCGCGGCGGCCCGGCCGGGCTGTCATATCGGTTATCTATAATCGGCCCAAATCACAGCCTTACCGACACACCGCATGGATCATCTTCTGGCCGCCGTAGACCTCGGCTCCAACAGCTTTCGCCTCTCGATCGGGCGGGTCGTCCAGCAAGAAGACGGCGCGCAGGCCATCTACCAGATCGACCGCCTGAAAGAAACGGTGCGGCTGGCGGCGGGGCTGGACCAGGACAAGCGGCTGGGCGAAGCGGCGGTCGAGCGCGCCGTGGCGGTGCTGGAACGCTTCGGCGAACGGCTGCGCAGCTTCCACCCCAGCCGGGTTCGCGCAGTGGCCACCAACACCTTCCGGGTGGCCCGCAATACGCCCGAATTCCTGCCCCGCGCCCAGGCGGCGCTGGGCTTCCCCATTGAAGTGATAGCCGGGCGCGAAGAGGCCCGGCTTATTTTTTCCGGGGTCGTCCACACACTGCCGTCCTCGCCCAACCGGCGCCTGGTCATCGACATCGGGGGCGGCTCGACCGAAGTCATCATCGGCAAGGGCTTCGAACCGGGCCTGATGTCGTCGCTGTACATGGGCTGTGTCAGCTACAGCCGGCAGTTCTTTCCCGACGGCGCGGTAGACGCCCACCAGATGAAGCAGGCCGAGCTAACCGCGCGGCGCGAGATCGAAATCATCGCCAAGCAATACCGCAAGACCGGCTGGAAAGCAGCCTATGGCTCGTCGGGCACCGCCAAGGCGCTGTACGCCATCCTGACCGAATGCGGGTTTTCCGACCAGGGCATCACGCGGGCGGGCCTGAACCGGCTGAAAGACCGCATCATCCGCTCCGGCCGCGTCATTCCGCAAGAACTGCCCGGCATCAAGCTCGAACGCGCCGACGTGCTGCCGGGCGGGCTGGCCATCATGAGCGCCCTGTTCGACGAACTGGGCATCGAAGTCATGCATACCGGCGACGGCGCCCTGCGGCTGGGCGTGCTGTACGACCTGCTGGGCCGCGACGCGGCGCACGACAAGCGCGACGAGTCGGTACAGCAGTTCATGAAGCGCTATCACATCGACGCCAACCAGGCCCAGCGGGTCCGCCAGGCGGCGCTGTCGTTCTTCGATTCGATCTACCCGGATGGCGACGGCCACACCGAACTGCGCAACGCGCTGGGCTGGGCCGCCGACCTGCACGAAGTGGGCTTGTCCATCGCCCATAACGCGTACCACAAGCACACCGCCTACGTACTGGGCAATGCCGACATGCCGGGGTTTTCGCGCGCCGACCAGCAGCTGCTGGCCTTGCTGGCGCTGGGGCATCAGGGCAAACTGGCCAAGCTGGAATCGCTGGTGCGCGACCGCAGCCAATGGGTGGCCATTCTGTGCCTGCGGCTGGCGGTGCTGCTGCTGCGCCGCCGCGCCGATATCGCGCAGATGCCGCTGACGGTATCGGTGCGCGGCGATTCGATTGTGGTGCGCGTCAACCGGGCCTGGCTGGCCAAGCACCCGCTCAGCGACTTCACGCTGCGCGCCGAAGAATCAGAATGGCGAAAAGTCGGTTTCTCGTTCGAGCTGCTTGAGTTCTAGCCGCAGCGGGCGGGTGGCCCGGCGGATCAGCCGGATACGCAAGCGCCGCAGCAGCCTGCGCATGATCAGGCTACCTCGGGCGCCGCGGCATCCAGCCCGAAATGGCGCCGGTAGCGGTCATCCATGCGCGCCATGTCCAGCAGCACCGGGAAGTCGGCCGCGTTGAAGTCCGGATCCCAGGCGGGTTCGCCGCAAACTCGCGCGCCCAGCTTCAGGTAGCCCTTGATCAGCGGCGGCACGCGCGCCGGCAGCACGCTGTTCAGGCGCTCGACCGGATAGCGGTGCAGCGGCTTGATGCGCGGCAGGCCGGGATCTTGCAGGTGGCTGGCAACGTTGCGCCAGACCTCGGCCGCGGTCACGCCGTCGTCGCGCAGGCTGACGCTGGCGCAGCCCAGCATGTAGCGGTAGCCGCCGCGGCGCATGAATTCGGCCAGGCCGGACCACAGCAGCATGATGGCCGCGCCGCTGCGGTGATCGGCGTGAGTGCACGAGCGGCCTACTTCGACCATCTGGGTGCGCAGCGCGTCCAGGCCGGACAGGTCGAATTCGGACTCGGAATAATAGCCGCCGGCCTCGCGCGCCTTTTCGGGGGTCATGATGCGGTACGTGCCGACCACGCGGCCGGTGTCAAGCTCTCGTACCATCAGGTGCTCGCACCAGGGGTCGTAGCGGTCTTGCTCGATACCGTCTTGCGCATCGGGGAAAACCGCCCCCATGTCTTCGGTAAAAACATCGTAACGCAGCCGCTGGATCTGCTCGACCTCGTCGGGTGTGCGCGCCAGCCCCACCACCAGGATCCGCGCCGCGGAGCCGGTCCAGGGCTCGGCGGCGTTGCGCCGAGAATCGATGCGTGCTAATTCAAGCATTGCGCGGGACTCCTAGAATATGGCGACAGTGTGGAGACCGGATGTGTCAGAGTTCTGACGAAAATGTGACATGACTATGAAGTTTACGCCCAACCCAAACGCTTCGATTTGCTTCCAATTAATGCAAAACAAATCCAGACATATAAGCGCATGTCAGTAAAAAGGGCCGGGCCTCTGGCAGGCACGGCCCTGTCAGCTAAGCGCGTATGGCTCAGGCCAGGCTGGCTGCCAGTTTCTCGGCGCAGGACGCGGCCAGGCTGGGCTCTTCGGCTTCGACCATCAGGCGCAGCTTGGGCTCGGTGCCCGAAGCGCGGATCAGTACCCGCCCCCGGCCGGCCAGTTCGGCCTCGACCGCGCGCGTGGCGGCGGACAGGCCCGCGTGGGATTTCCAGTCGGTACCGGGCGCCAGCGGCACATTGATCATTTTCTGGGGATACATGCGCAAATCGCCCAGCCAGTTGGCCAGCGACAGATTGCTGCGCCGCAGCGCCGTCAACACCTGCAGGGCGGCGATGATGCCGTCGCCGGTGGTGTGGCAATCGAGGCAGATCAGGTGCCCCGAGCTCTCGCCGCCGTACAGCCAGCCGCGCGCCTGCATCTGTTCCATGACGTAGCGGTCGCCCACTTTGGCGCGCTCGAAGCCCACGCCCAGGCGCTGCATCTGCAGTTCAAAGCCGTAGTTGGTCATCAGGGTGCCGACCACGCCGGCCACCGGGCCGTGGCTCATGCGCTCGCGCACAATGGCATACAGCAGTTCGTCGCCGTTGTAGATGCGGCCGTCGCCGTCCACCATCTGCAAGCGATCGGCGTCGCCGTCCAGGGCGATGCCCAGGTGGGCGCCGCGCTCGCGCACGGCCTGCGCCAGCGATTCGGGATGCAGCGCGCCCACGCCTTCATTGATATTGAAGCCGTCGGGCGATACGCCGATGGCATGGACCTCGGCGCCCAGTTCGCGGAACACGTGCGGCGCCACGTTGTAGGCCGCGCCATGGGCGGCATCGACCACGATCTTGACGCCGTTCAGGTCGAGGTCGTTGGGAAACGTGCTTTTGCAGAATTCGATGTAGCGGCCCTGGGAATCCTGCATGCGGCGCGCGCGGCCCAGAGCTTCGGAGCCCACGCAGCCCAGGGGCTCGTGCAGGGCGGCCTCGATCTCGGCCTCGACCTCGTCGGGCAGCTTCATGCCCTGGGCCGAAAAGAACTTGATGCCGTTGTCCTGGTACGGGTTGTGCGAAGCGCTGATGACGATGCCCGCCACCAGGCGCAGCGCCCGCGTCAGGTAGGCTACGGCCGGGGTGGGCACCGGGCCGGCCAGCAGCACGTCGATGCCGGCGGCGGACAGGCCGGCTTCCAGGGCCGATTCGAGCATGTAGCCCGAAATGCGCGTGTCTTTGCCAATGACGACCTGCGGACGGCTGCCGCCCCGCCCGCCATGCTGGCGGGCCAGTACGCGGCCGGCGGCATAACCCAGGCGCAGTGCGAAGGCGGCGTTGATGACCTCGCCGCCCACTTCGCCCCGGACTCCGTCGGTTCCGAAATACTTGCGTTGCGTCATGCTCGTATGGCTCCTTGTTCGGCTGCCTGCCAGACTTTCAGGGCGTCGATGGTGGCGGCCACGTCGTGCACCCGCACGATCGAGGCGCCGCGCGCCACGCAGGCCAGCGCGCCGGCGATGCTGCCGGCCAGGCGCTCGGCCACCGGCTTGCCGGTGGCGTCGCCGATCATGGTCTTGCGGGAAAGCCCGGTCAGCAAGGGATAGCTGGATACGCGCAGGCTGGACAGCCTGCGCAGCAGTTGGTAGTTGTGTTCGGCCGTCTTGCCGAACCCGAAACCCGGGTCCAGCACGATGCGGCGCGGGTCGACCCAGGCGGCGCGCAGGCGCTGCGCGCGCGCGCCCAGGAACACGCCGATCTCGCCCAGCAGGTCGGCGTATTCGGGCGACTGCTGCATGGTGCCGGGCTCGCCCTTCATGTGCATGACGCACAGCCCGCAGCGCGACTGCGCCACGGCTTCGATGGCGCCCGGCTGGCGAAACCCGTAGATGTCGTTGATCATGTCGGCGCCGGCGTCGAGCACCGCCTTCATGACATCGGGCTTGAACGTGTCGATGGACAGCGGCACGCCGCAGTCGCGCAGCGCCTCGATGACGGGCAGCAGGCGCGCCAGTTCTTCCTGGGCAGGCACCGGCTGGGCGCCCGGCCGGGTGGACTCGGCGCCCAGGTCGAGGATGTGCGCGCCCTCGTCGATGAGCTGCCGCGCGTGGCGCACGGCCGAATCGGCATCGGCGTGCTGGCCGCCGTCGGAAAACGAATCGGGCGTGATGTTGACGATACCCATCACGAGCGGGCGCTCAAGGTCGAACTCGAAGCGCCCGCACAGGAAGGTGTTGGCCATGAAGGCGAACCGCTAGACAGCCGCCGGCGTGCTGCCGCCCGTGGCCAGCCCGGTGGGCGGGGTGTCGGCGCTGTCGGACGGCCCTTCAGGGGTCTTGGGCGGGCGCGGCGGACGGCCCGAGGTGATGTCGTGGATCTGGTCGGCGTCGATGGTTTCCCATTCGAGCAGAGCCTTGGTCATGGCCTCGACCATGTCGCGGTGGTCTTCCAGGATCTTGCGCGCCACGCCGTATTGCTCGTCGATGATGCGGCGGATTTCCGCGTCGACCTTCTGCATGGTGGCTTCGGACATGTGCGTGGTCTTGGTGACGCTGCGGCCCAGGAAGACCTCGCCTTCGTTCTCGGCGTACACCATGGGGCCCAGCTCGCTGGTCATGCCGTAGCGGGTGACGATGTCGCGGGCGATGGCCGTGGCGCGTTCGAAGTCGTTCGAGGCGCCGGTGGTCATCTGGTTCATGAAGATTTCTTCAGCGATGCGGCCGCCGAACAGCACCGCGATGGTGTTCAGCAGGCGTTCCTTGTCCATGCTGTAGCGATCGTTTTCGGGCAGCTGCATAGTCACGCCCAGCGCGCGGCCGCGCGGGATGATGGTGACCTTGTGCACCGGGTCGGTCTTGGGCAGCATCTTGGCCACGATGGCATGGCCGGACTCGTGGTAAGCCGTGTTCTTGCGCTCTTCTTCGGGCATGACGATCGAGCGGCGCTCGGCGCCCATGATGATCTTGTCCTTGGCCTTTTCGAAGTCGGACATGTCGACGGTGCGGCCGTTGCGGCGCGCCGCGAACAGCGCCGCCTCGTTGACCAGGTTGGCCAGGTCGGCGCCCGAGAAGCCGGGGCAGCCGCGCGCCAGGATGGTGGCATCGACGTTGGGCGACAGCGGCACCTTGCGCATGTGCACGCGCAGGATCTGTTCGCGGCCGCGGATATCGGGCAGCGGCACCACGACCTGGCGGTCGAAGCGGCCCGGGCGCAGCAGGGCCGGGTCGAGCACGTCGGGACGGTTGGTGGCGGCGATGACGATCACGCCCTGGCCGGACTCGAAGCCGTCCATTTCGACCAGCATCTGGTTCAGGGTCTGTTCGCGTTCGTCGTTGCCGCCGCCCAGGCCGGCGCCGCGCTGGCGGCCGACCGCGTCGATTTCATCGATGAAGATGATGCAGGGGGCGTGCTTCTTGGCGTTTTCGAACATGTCGCGCACGCGGGCCGCGCCCACGCCGACGAACATTTCGACGAAGTCGGAACCCGAGATGCTGAAGAACGGCACCTTGGCCTCGCCGGCGATGGCCTTGGCCAGCAGCGTCTTGCCGGTGCCGGGCGAACCCACCATCAGCACGCCGCGCGGGATGCGCCCGCCCAGCTTCTGGAACTTGCTGGGGTCGCGCAGGAAATCGACCAGTTCCTGGACGTCTTCTTTGGCTTCGTCGCAGCCGGCCACGTCGGCGAAGGTGATCTGGTTGGTGTTTTCGTCGAGCATGCGGGCGCGCGACTTGCCGAAGCTGAATGCGCCCCCGCGCCCGCCGCCCTGCATCTGGCGCATGAAGAACACCCATACGCCGATCAGCAGCAGCATGGGGAACCACGACACGAAGATGCTCATGAGCAGCGACGGTTCTTCGCGGGCCTTGCCCGAGACGTCGACACCGTATTTGAGCAGGTCGGACACCATCCAGAGATCGCCCGGCGAGGTCAGGGTATACGCGCGACCGGTGTCGGGCGTAACGTACAGGACGTCGCCCTGCACGTCGACCTTGCGGATGCGCCCTGCCTTGGCGTCTTCCATGAACTGGGTGTAGCTGACGCCGTCCTGCGCCTGGGCGCGCCCGTCAAACTGCTTGAATACCGTGAACAGGACCAGCGCGATCACCATCCAGACCGCGACTTTAGAAAATGAATTGTTCAAGGTCGATCTCCTGCTTTCGATTCCGACCGGCGACCGCCCCGCGTATATGGCACAGTCACAAGTATGTCAATAGCTCATTCTACCCTGTCGGGGCAGATTCCGTCTGGGCGTCCGGCGGACGCCTGATACACATTCGGACTGGTTGGGTGGGGGCCTCGGCAGCGTGGGGTTGATCAGGCCGCGGCGGCATGCCGCGACGGGTCAGGACTTCAGGTCGCGCGCCACCAGGAAGGTCTCGGAGGATTTGTCCCTCGAGGCTTTCGGCTTGCGCTCGGCCACCCGCTTGAAGCGCTGCTTGAAGGCTTGCACGATCTGCGAAAACCCGCTGCCGTGGAAAGCCTTGACGATCAGCGCCCCGTCGGGCTTGAGATGGTTGCAGGCGAAGTCCAGGGCCAGCTCGCAGACATGCTGGATGCGAGCCGAATCGGCGACACCGACCCCCGACAAATTGGGGGCCATGTCGGAAATTACAAGACTTACCGGCTGGCCGCCCACCATTTCTTGCAACTGTTGCAAAACCGCGTCGTCGCGGAAGTCTCCCTGGATGAATTCCACCCCCGCGACGGACTCCATGGGCAACAGGTCCAAAGCGATGATGCGTCCGTCGACCGCCCCGCCGGGGCCGGCCAGGCGCTCGCGCGCCACCTGCGACCAGCTGCCGGGGGCCGAACCCAGGTCGACCACGATATCGCCGCGGCGCATCAGTTTTTCGGTGTCGAGGATTTCGATCAGCTTGAAGGCGGCGCGGGCCCGGTAGCCCTTTTGTTGCGCCATCTTCACATAGGGATCGTTGATGTGCTGGTGTATCCAGTCTTTGGAGAATTTCTTTTTGGCCATTACCGTACAATTCCACGCATGCCTATATTAGAACTCACCTCACGCGAGCGCAGCGATTTGCGCTCGGCCGCCCACCCGCTGCGCCCGGTCGTCCTGATCGGCGACAACGGGCTGACCGACGCGGTCTTGAAAGAAATCGACCGCGCCCTGGCGTCTCATGGGCTGATCAAGGTGCGCGCCGGCGGCAGCGACCGCGACGAGCGCGAGGCCATGCTGGCCGCGATCTGCGACGCCCTGTCGTGCGCGCCGGTGCACCACCTGGGCAAGATGCTCATCCTGTTCCGCCCGCTGCCCGGCAATGTGGCCGCGCCCGCCGACAGCGCCCCGGCCCGCCGCAAGCCGTCTGAACCGCACACGCCCAAGAAGCTGGCCGCCGAAGGCAAGACCCTGGCCAAGCCGCGCCGGGCGCCCGCCCGCAAGGCGGCCGCCGAGCCCGCCAAGCCTGCCCGCGGCAGCCTGAACCAGGCTGGCCGCCCCCTGCGCCCCACTACCAAGAAAACCGCGTCCGCGGCGCCGCATGGCATCCCGCGCCGTGCCGGCAGCGCGCTGAGCCTGCGCGCGGGCGCGCGCGGCGGCGTTCAGCGCACCGCGGCCACCAGCCGCAGGGCCGCCAAGGCCACCAAGAAGTAAATTCCGCCGGACACGTTGTGCAGCAGGCCCGGGTCGGCCCAGGCCGGCGCCGCCTGCCCGGCGGCGGCAAGCCCCCGGGCGTAGTCCATGAGCGTTTTCAGCCCGAAATACCCCAGGCCGGTGCCCACCGCCATCAGCAGGACGGTGCGGCGCCCGGGGCCTTGCAACGCCTGGCCACGCGCCAGGCGGTCGAGAATCAGCATAATTACCGCGCCCCCCAGCCCGCCCACGGCGAGCACCCGGAACAATTGGGCGACGACCTTGGCCGCGTCGGCGGCATCCAGCAAGGAAAACAAGGTGGGCGCGACCAGCGCGCCGATGCTCCAGAGCGCACCGCACCACAGCGCCGCGATCAGGCGGACGAGGATACGGGCCAGGTTGGGCATCGTCAGTGTTCCCGGGGGGCGGCGGCGTCAGTTCAGATGTAACGGACGCCGAGCACTTCGTACTCGCGCACGCCCGACGGCGCCTTGACTTCGACCACGTCGCCCTCGGACTTGCCGATCAGGGCGCGAGCCACGGGGCTGGATACCGAGATCAGGTTGGACTTGATATCGGCTTCCACGTCGCCCACGATCTGGTACGACAGGCGGTCGCCCGAATCGAGGTCTTCGATGTCGACCGTGGCGCCGAACACGGCGCGGCCGTCGGCCTCGAGCGCGGCGGGGTCGATGATGTGCGCATTGGAAAGCGTGCCCTCGAGCTCGGCAATGCGTCCTTCGATGAAGCCCTGGCGTTCGCGGGCGGCATCGTATTCGGCATTTTCCGACAGATCACCCTGGGCGCGGGCCTCGGCGATGGCGTTGATCACTGCGGGGCGCTCGATGGTTTTCAGCCGTTGGAGTTCGGCTTGCAAGCGCTCGGCCCCGCGCGCGGTCAAAGGAATGGCAGACATGTCGTTTCCCAAACAAAAAGTAGAAAACGCCCCGAATGGAGCGTTTCGGTAAAAGATCGCAGTCAGGCTTGTGGCCTGCGCCGCCGGGGCGGGGCAGGCCGGTGGAACGCGCGAAGGGTCGAACAGGCGGGAACAAAGCCGGACCCGATATTTCAGTGGTTCCCGACCATCCGCTCTGATCGGCCCTGGCCCGTGACAACGGCAAGGCTGCGACCAAAACAAAACCCCGGCTCGGGTCGGAACCGGGGCAAGCAAGGCCCCATTGTGGTCAAAATCCACAGGAATTGCAAGCCATTCAGGAATCCGTCATTTGGTCGCAGTTGAGTGCAGTAAAACGCATGTTGGCGGCATTCAGACCACGCGCCGGCCGCTGCGCTGCAGCAGCGCGTACAGGATGATGGCGCCGAACGTGGCGGTGCCGATGCCGCCCAGGGTGAAGTTGCCCAGCTTGACGGTGAAATCGCCCGCGCCCAGCACCAGCGTGACGGCCGCCACGATCAGGTTGCGGTTGTTGCTGAAGTCGACCTGGTTAACCACCCAGATGCGCGCGCCGGCCACGGCGATCAGCCCGAACACCACCACCGACATGCCGCCCAGCACCGGGGCGGGAATGGTCTGGATCAGGGCGCCGAACTTGGGCGAGAAACCCAGCACGATGGCGATCAGGGCGGCCACCGCGAACACCAGCGTGGAGTAGATGCGCGTCACGGCCATGACGCCGATGTTCTCGGCATAGGTGGTGACGCCGGTGCCGCCCACGGCCCCCGACACCATGGTGGCCACGCCGTCGCCCACGAACGCCCGGCCCAGGTAGCGGTCGAGGTTCTGGCCGGTCATGGCGCTGACGGCCTTGATGTGGCCCAGGTTCTCGGCCACCAGGATGATGGCCACCGGCACGATCAGCCCCATGGCCTGGGTCTGGAACACCGGCGCCGTGAACTGCGGCAGGCCGACCCACGATGCCGCCGCGACGCCGGAGAAGTCGATGGGCTTGCCCAGCCCCAGGCCGTTGGCGCAGAGGGCATAGATGACGCAGGCCAGCAGCAGGCCCACCAGGATCAGCAGGCGCTGGACCGTGCCGCGCGTATAAACGGCGATGCCGCCCACGCACAAGATGGTGACGATGGCCATGGCGGCGTCGAAGCCCGAAGCGCCCATGGCCCCCTTGGCCGCGATGGGCGCCAGGTTCAGCCCGATGACCGCCACCACCGCGCCAGTGACCACCGGCGGCATCAGCGCCTCGATCCAGTTGGCGCCGCCGCCGGCGCGCGCATTGGCGAACCATACTATCGCGCCGATCAGGGCATAGGCCAGGCCGCAGGCAATGATGGCCCCCAGCGCCACGCCGATGTTGGCATTGGGCCCCGCGCCGGCATAGCCGGTAACCGCCACCACCCCGCCGATGAAGGCGAAGCTGGACCCCAGGTAGCTGGGCACGCGCCCGCCCACGAACAGAAAGAAGATCAGGGTGCCGATGCCCGACATCAGGATGGCCACGTTGGGGTCGAAGCCCATGATCAGGGGCGCCAGCACCGTCGAGCCGAACATGGCGACTACGTGCTGGGCCCCCATGGCGACGTTTTTCGGCCAGGACAGGCGCTGATCGGGCGCGATGATGGCGCCGGGCACCGTCTCGTCGGCCAGCTTCCAGCGTGGAAAATAAGAATCGGACATGGGATTCCCCGGGGTGGTAGACAGCAATTATGGGATAGCGCGGGCGCAAGTGTAGGGGCGGCCGGTCCGGCCGGCAATACGGCGCTGCCCAGGGGCGCCGCCGCTGTTAAGCTCTGGGCTGCACACAGGATGGAACACGCATGACTGAAATCTGGTTTATCCGGCACGGCGAAACGGCCTGGAATACCGAACGCCGCCTGCAGGGATGGCAAGACACGCCGTTGAACGACACCGGCCGCGCCCAGGCCGCCCTGCTGGCGGCGCGCGTGGCTGAGCAGGCCGCCAGCCGGCCTTTTGCCGCCCTGTACAGCAGCGACCTGCAGCGCGCGCACCACACGGCCGCGCCCATTTCCGAGCAGCTGGGGCTGCGTGTGCGGGTCGAGCCCGGCATCCGCGAGCGCGGCTTTGGCGTGCTGGAAGGCCTGGCCTGGGACCGCGTGGACGAGCTGGCGCCCGAGGCGGCCGCCGCCTGGAAAAGCCGCGATCCGGCCCGGCCGCTGCAAGGCGGGGAATCGCTGGGGCAGTTCCACGCGCGCGTGGTCGCCACCATCGAAGACCTGGCGGCACGCCACGCCGGCGAGCGGGTGCTGGCCGTGACGCACGGCGGCGTGCTGGACATCATCTGGCGGCATGCCTCGGGCGTGGGCCTGGAACTGCCGCGCCAGACCATGCTGCTGAACGCCAGCATCAACCGGGTCGGCGTCGAGCCGCGGCGCTGGCAGGTGCTGGAATGGGGCGATGTCGCGCACATTGCCGCGGCCGTGGGCAACGACGTGGTGTAGCGGTCAGCGGCGCGGCTTGCGCGGCGCATTGCGGGCCGCCCGATCATAGACAGCATTGGGCAGCAGGCGCATCAGCCGCGCCACGATGCCCATCTGCCACGGAATGACGGTGTACGAAACCCCGCGCTCGATCGCCGCCTGGGCCCTGGCCGCGAAGGCGTCGGCTTCCATCAGGAACGGCATCGAATACGGATTCCCCGCCGTCATCGCGGTTTTGATATAGCCGGGGGCGATCGTGACCACCTCGATGCCGGCGCCGGCCAGTTCCAGGCGCAGGCTTTCGCAATAGCTGATCACCGCGGCTTTCGAGGCGCTGTAGGCGCCCGCGCCGGGCAGGCCGCGGATGCCGGCCACGCTGGCGATGCCCACCAGGCGGCCGGCGCGCGCCTGCCGCATAGGTTCGATGAACGGCTCGAATGTGGCCACCGTGGCCAGCAGATTGGTATCGACGATGGCCTTGAACACCTCGAAGTCTTCGGCGTGTTCGGTGAGGGTGCCGGCGCTGATGCCGGCGCTGGCGATCACCACGTCCACCTTGCCCTGACTGTGCGCCAGGAAATCGCCGGCCGCGGTATGCAGCGCGGCGCGGTCGCGCACGTCCAGCGCATAGCAGTGATGCACGCCAGGCAGTTCGTCGGCCAGGGCGCGCAGGGCTTCGCCGCGGCGCGCCGCCAGGCCCAGCCGGGCGCCCGAGCGGGCATAGCGCCAGGCCAGGGCGCGGCCCAGGCCGCTGGAAGCGCCGGTAATGAAAACAGAGGTCATGGCGGTTTCATGGTGCCGGCCCCGGGGGATGGGCCGTGATGGCTTGCATGGTAGAGCCTGGGGGTCGCGGCTAGGTCTGTGCCAGGTGTCTGACTCCCGCAACGCGGGTGTCAGACACCGAAGTGGGCAAAGACTGTCTCAATTCTACGGTGTCAGGCTCCCCAAGGGTGCCTGACACCTGGCCATGAGAGGCCTACTGCTAGGCCAGGCCGGCGTGCAGTTCTTGCAGCGGGTATACCTGCAGGCCCAGGCCCTGGCGCAGGTATTGCATGCCTTCTACCGCGGCGCGCGCGCCGGCGATGGTGGTGAAGAAGGTGACCCGGGCCGCCAGGGCCTGCGTGCGGATGGTGCGCGAGTCGGCGATGGCGTTGCGGCGTTCTTCGACGGTGTTGATCACCAGCGAGATCTCGCCGTTCTTGACCATGTCGACCACGTGCGGGCGGCCTTCGGTAACCTTGTTGACCACCTGCACCGGGATGCCCGAGGCCTCGATCTGCGTGGCGGTGCCGCGCGTGGCCACCAGCTTGAAGCCCAGGTTGTGCAGGCCGCGCGCCACTTCGACGGCGCGGGGCTTGTCCTGGTCTTTCACGCTGATGAAGGCGGTGCCGTTTTCGGGCAGGCGCACGCCGGCGGCCAGCTGCGACTTGACGAAGGCTTCGCCGAAGCTGGTGCCCACGCCCATGACTTCGCCGGTGGACTTCATTTCGGGGCCCAGAATGGTGTCCACGCCCGGGAACTTCACGAACGGAAACACGGCCTCTTTCACCGAGAAGTACGGCGGCACCACTTCGCGGGTGATGCCCTGCGCGGCCAGGGTGCGGCCGGCCATGGCGCGCGCGGCGATCTTGGCCAGTTGCAGGCCGGTGGCCTTGGACACATAAGGCACCGTGCGCGAGGCGCGCGGGTTGACTTCCAGCACGTAGACGTCGCCGCCCTGGATGGCGAACTGCACGTTCATCAGGCCGTTGACGTTCAGGGCGCGCGCCATCATGGTGGTCTGGCGCTTGATCTCGGCGATGACCTCGGCCGACAGCGAGTACGGGGGCAGGCTGCAGGCGGAGTCGCCCGAGTGCACGCCGGCCTGCTCGATGTGTTCCATGACGCCGCCGATGAACACGGTTTCGCCGTCGGCCAGGCAATCGACGTCGACTTCGGTGGCGTTGTTCAGGAAGCGGTCGAGCAGCACCGGGGAATCGTTGCTGACCTTGACGGCCTCGCGCATGTAGCGTTCGAGGTCTTGCTGTTCGTGCACGATTTCCATGGCGCGGCCGCCCAGCACGTAGCTGGGGCGCACCACCAGCGGGTAGCCGATGTCGGCGGCGTGCGCCAGGGCCTCGCCTTCGGTGCGCGCGGTGCGGTTGGGCGGCTGGCGCAGGCCCAACTTGTTGAGCAGCTTCTGGAAGCGCTCGCGGTCTTCGGCCACGTCGATGGATTCGGGGCTGGTGCCGATGATGGGCACGCCATTGGCCTCGAGCGCGCGCGCCAGCTTCAGCGGGGTCTGGCCGCCATACTGGACGATCATGCCCACCGGGTTTTCTTTGTGCACGATTTCCAGCACGTCTTCGAGCGTAAGCGGCTCGAAGTACAGGCGGTCGGAGGTATCGTAGTCGGTAGAGACGGTTTCCGGGTTGCAGTTGACCATGATGGTCTCGTAGCCGTCTTCGCGCAGCGCCAGCGCCGCGTGCACGCAGCAGTAGTCGAACTCGATGCCCTGGCCGATGCGGTTGGGCCCGCCGCCCAGCACGACGATTTTCTTGCGGTCGGTGGGCTGGGCTTCGCACTCGTCTTCGTACGTGGAGTACATGTAGGCGGTGCGGGTGGCGAATTCGGCGGCGCAGGTATCGACGCGCTTGTACACCGGGCGCACATTGAGCTGGTGGCGCAGCTTGCGGATTTCGGATTCGGACGAGTCGAGCAGGAAGGCCAGGCGGCGGTCGGAAAACCCCATGCGCTTGAGCTGCCACAGCGTGGGGTAGTCGAGGTCGGCCAGGGTTTTTTGTTCGAGCGCCAGCTCGATATCGACGATTTCCTTGATTTGCGCCAGGAACCAGGGGTCGATGCGCGTGATGTTGTGCACTTCGTCGAGCGTGAAGCCCTGCGCGAAGGCATCGCCTACGTACCAGATGCGCTCGGGGCCGGGTTCGCCCAGTTCGACCTGCAGTTTCTCGCGGTCGGTGGTTTTCTGGTTGAGGCCGTCGACGCCCACTTCGAGGCCGCGCAGGGCCTTCTGGAACGATTCCTTGAAGGTGCGGCCGATGGCCATGACTTCGCCCACCGATTTCATCTGTGTGGTGAGGCGGGCATCGGCCTGCGGGAATTTCTCGAACGCGAAGCGCGGCACCTTGGTGACCACGTAGTCGATGGACGGCTCGAACGAGGCCGGCGTGGCGCCGCCGGTGATTTCATTGCGCAGTTCGTCGAGCGTGTAGCCCACGGCCAGGCGCGCGGCGACCTTGGCGATAGGAAAGCCGGTGGCCTTGGACGCCAGCGCCGACGAGCGCGACACGCGCGGGTTCATTTCGATGACGATCATGCGGCCGTTGTCGGGATTGACCGCGAACTGCACGTTGGAACCGCCCGTATCGACGCCGATCTCGCGCAGCACCGCGATGGAGGCGTTGCGCATGATCTGATATTCCTTGTCGGTCAGCGTCTGGGCTGGCGCGACAGTGATGGAATCGCCGGTGTGCACCCCCATGGGGTCGAGGTTTTCGATGGAGCACACGATGATGCAGTTGTCGGCCTTGTCGCGCACGACTTCCATCTCGAATTCTTTCCAGCCCAGCAGCGACTCTTCGATGAGCAGTTCGCTGGTGGGCGAGGCTTCCAGGCCGCGCCGGCAGATGGTTTCGAATTCTTCGGCGTTATAGGCGATGCCGCCGCCCGAACCGCCCATGGTGAAACTGGGGCGGATGACCGCCGGAAAGCCCGAGGTGCCGGTTTCAGAGGCGATGCGGCGCTGCACTTCCCAGGCTTCGTCCATGCTGTGGGCGACGCCCGACTTGGCCGATTCGAGGCCGATTGCGGTCATGGCCTGCTTGAACTTCTGGCGGTCTTCGGCCTTTTCGATGGCGTGTTCGTTGGCGCCGATGAGTTCGACGTTGTGCTTGGCCAGCACGCCTTGGTGGGCGAGGTCGAGCGCGCAGTTCAGCGCGGTTTGCCCGCCCATGGTGGGCAACAGCGCGTCGGGTTTTTCGCGCTCGATGATTTTTTCGACCGCTTGCCAGGTGATGGGCTCGATGTACGTGACATCGGCCGTTTCCGGGTCGGTCATGATGGTGGCCGGGTTGCTGTTGACCAGGATGGTGCGGTAGCCCTCGGCCTTGAGCGCCTTGCACGCCTGCGCGCCGGAATAGTCGAATTCGCAGGCCTGCCCGATGATGATGGGGCCGGCGCCGATGATGAGTATGCTTTTTAGGTCTGTACGCTTGGGCATGATGCGATATTTATTTCTGGCCGGCCATCAGGCTGATGAATTTGTCGAACAGCACGATGATGTCGTGCGGGCCCGGGCTGGCCTCGGGGTGGCCCTGGAAGCAGAAGGCGGGACGGTCGGTGAGCTCGAAGCCCTGCAGCGTGCCGTCGAACAGCGACACGTGCGTGACGCGCGCATTGGCCGGCAGCGTCTTGGCGTCGACACCGAAGCCGTGGTTCTGGCTGGTGATGAACACGCGCTTGGACTGCAGGTCTTGCACCGGATGGTTGGCGCCGTGATGGCCGGTTTTCATCTTGACCGTCTTGCCGCCCAGGGCCAGGCCCATGATCTGGTGGCCCAGGCAGATGCCGAAGGTGGGCAGCTTGCGCTCGAGAAAGACGCGCGTGGCGGCGATGGCGTAGTCGCAGGGTTCGGGATCGCCGGGACCGTTGGCCAGGAAGACGCCGTCGGGATTGAGCTTGAGCACGTCTTCGGCCGAGGTTTGCGCCGGCACCAGCGTGATGCGGCAACCGCGGTCGGCCATCAGGCGCAGGATGTTGTACTTCACGCCGAAGTCGTAGGCGACCACATGGAAGCGGCCCTGCTCGGGCGAGCCGAAGCCCTGGCCCAGGCGCCAGGTGCCCTGGGCCCAGTCTTGCGGGGCCTTGATGGACACTACCTTGGCGAGGTCGACGCCGTTCATGCCGGCGTAGCCGCGCGCCAGTTCGACGGCGCGTTCGGCGTCGTCGCCCACCAAAATGCAGGCGCCCTGGGCGCCGCCGTCGCGCAGGATGCGGGTGAGCTTGCGGGTGTCGACGTCGGCGATGGCCACCACGCCCTGCGCGGCCAGGTATTCGGGCAGCGACTGGGTGGCGCGGAAATTCGACACGCGCGAGGGGCAGTCGCGCACCACCAGGCCCGAGGCCAGCACGCGCGCGGTTTCGACGTCTTCGGTGTTGACGCCGGTATTGCCGATATGCGGATAGGTAAGCGTTACGATCTGGCCGTTATAGCTGGGATCGGTGAGGATTTCCTGGTAGCCGGTCATGGCGGTGTTGAACACCACCTCGGCGACCGTATGGCCTGGCGCGCCGATGGACACGCCCCGGAAAATGGTACCGTCCGCCAAAGCCAGAATTGCAGGAGGGAAGCGATCGGCACCCTCGGGAAAAAGTTGCGGCAGCACAGTAAACCCCGGTTTCAGAATCGATGATCAAACCTTGGAATTATACCCTGGAAGGGCATTTTCCCCGGGGAACCGCGCCGTATAAGGCCGGGCACCGAGGTTTCTGTGTCAAAAACGGCCGATGCGTAGTGATACCCTACCCTTTTCGCCAACTTCCGCCTCTGTTGATCCGTCCCCATGTCCAGCCAGCTTGACGCCCTGCGCCGCCACACGACCGTCGTCGCCGATACCGGCGATTTCGAAGCCATGCGGGCGCTGCGCCCCACCGATGCCACGACCAACCCCTCGCTGATCCTGAAAGCGGTGCAGAAAGAGGCCTACCGGCCACTGCTGGACCAGGTGGTGCGCGACCACCGCGGTGCGCCCGTGGCCGAACTGACCGACCGGCTGCTGGTGGCCTTCGGCCGCGAGATCCTGAACATCGTGCCCGGCCGGGTATCTACCGAAGTCGACGCGCGCCTGTCGTTCGACACGCGCGCCACGGTCGAGCGCGGCCGCGGCCTGATCGCCCTGTACGAAGCGGCCGGCATTGCGCGCGAACGGGTGCTGATCAAAACCGCCTCGACCTGGGAAGGCATCCAGGCGGCCCGCCTGCTGCAGGCCGACGGCATCCGCTGCAACCTGACCCTGCTGTTCTCGCTGCCCCAGGCCGTGGCCTGCGCCGATGCCGGCGTGCAATTGATTTCGCCCTTCGTGGGCCGCATCTACGACTGGTACAAGAAAGCGGCCGGCGCCGACTGGGTAGAGGCCGAGCGCGCCGGCGCCAACGATCCGGGCGTGCAGTCGGTGACCGAGATCTACCGCTACTACAAGCGGCACGGCATCACGACCGAGATCATGGGCGCCAGCTTCCGCAACAAGGGCCAGATTCTGGCGCTGGCGGGCTGCGACCTGCTGACCATCAGCCCCGAACTGCTGGCCGAGCTCGACGGCACACCGGGCGACGTGCCGGCGCGCCTGGCGCGCGATGGCGATGCGGGCGAAACGCCGGCGCGCCGCCCGGCCGACGAAGTGTGGTTCCGCACCGAACTGAACGCCAACGCCATGGCCACGGAAAAACTGGCCGAAGGCATCCGGCTGTTCTCGGCGGACGCGATGAAGCTGGATGCCTTGCTAGACGGGACACCGGCGCAATGACAAGGTATCCAAGGTGTCAGGCTCCCGAAGGGTGCCTGAAGTGAAAGTCCCACCCCCGAAGCGCTGCTGTTGCCAGGTGTCTGGCTCCGCGGGTGCCAGACACCGAAGTGTGCACCGCTTGTCTCAATAGCACGCTGTCTGGCACCCTGGCGGGAGCCAGACACCTGGGGCGAACACCTGGCAATGCTTAGCGCTCGTCGTGCGAGTGCACTTGCAGCGCTTCCAGGAAGCGCGACACCATGTTGTAGGCTGCGACCGTGGCGGTGAGCTCGACCATCAGCTTGTCGCTGCCGACGGCCTGGCGGGCGGCGTCGAACACCGGCTGGGGCACCTGGATCTGGCGCGTCATGGCGTCGGTGTAGGCCAGCACGGCGCGTTCGCTGGCGCTGAACTGGTCCGACGATTCCCATTGGCCCAGCGCATCGAGCTGGGCCTGGGTGATGCCCTCGCGCAGGGCGATGGGCGCGTGCTGGTCGGCTTCGTAGGGCGCGCCGTTGATCGCCGCCACCCGCATGATGACCAGTTCGCGCAGGTCGCCCGGCAGCGTGCTGAGCTGGCGGATGGAAGTCAGGTAGTTCAGCCAGCCGCCGGCCACGGCGGGGCTGTGCAGCAGCATCTGGTACAGGTGCAGCACGCTGCCGCGTTCGGCAACGATGCGATCGACCAGCGGCTTGGCATCGGGATGGTTCAGGTCGGCATAAGACAGGCGCGCCATGCGGCTAACTCCGGAAAAGCGGCGGCCCCGGGGCCGGGCCGCGCGGGTTCAGATTTTTTCGGTCTCGCCCGATTTGGGCTGCCATTTCATCAGGCGCTGCTCGCCCAGGCCCACGATGTAGTCGAGCAGCAGCGCGAAGGCGGTCAGCACCACGATGCCGGCGAACACCGTGTTGACGTCGAAGGTGCCTTCGGCCTGCAGGATCAGGTAGCCGACACCGCTGGCCGAGCCCAGGTATTCGCCCACCACGGCCCCAACAAAGGCCAGCCCCACCGAGGTATGCAGACTGGAGAATACCCAGCTGGTGGCCGACGGCAGGTACACATGACGCAGCAGCTGGCGCCGGCCCGCGCCCAGCATGCGGGCGTTGTCGAGCAGGGTGGGGCTGACTTCGCGCACACCCTGGTAAACGTTGAAAAACACGATGAAGAACACCAGCGTGACCGCCAGCGCCACCTTGGACCAGATGCCCAGCCCGAACCACATGCCGAAGATGGGCGCCAGGATGACGCGCGGCATGGAATTGGCCGCCTTGATGTAGGGGTCGAGAATGGCGCTGGCGGTGTTGGACAGGCCCAGCCACAGGCCGAAGCCCAGCCCCGACACGGTGCCGATGAAAAATGCCAGCACGGTCTCGGCCAGGGTGACCCACAAGTGGCGGTAGATGTCGCCGTTGGTGATGAACCAGGCCCAGATGCGGCCCCACACTTCGAGTGGCTGGCCGAAGAAGAAGGCGACCTTGGGATCGAGCGACACGACATACCAGATGACCAGGATGACCGCCAGCAACAGCAGTTGCCAGAACCGCAGGCTGGCTGAACCGGGTTTGATGAATTTCGACATATCAGATCCGAACCGCCTCAGGAGGCTGTTTTTTGCTGGGCATAGCCCTTGAGCACTTCTTCGCGCAGCACGCCCCAGATGGCCGCGTGCAATTCGACGAAGCGCGGATGGGTGCGCACTTCGGCGACGTCGCGCGGGCGCGGCAGGTCGATGGCGAATTCACCGATGGGGTGGGTGCCCGGGCCGGCCGACAGCACCACCACCCGGTCGCTCATGGCAATGGCTTCATCGAGGTCGTGCGTGATGAACAGCACGGCCTTGCGCTTGGCCATCCAGAGTTCGAGCACTTCGTTTTCCATCAGCTGGCGCGTCTGGATGTCGAGCGCCGAGAACGGCTCGTCCATGAGAATGATGTCGGGATCGCGGATGAGCGTCTGCGCCAGCATGGCGCGCTTGCGCATGCCGCCCGACATCTGGTGCGGATAGCGCTCTTCGAAGCCGCCCAGGCCCACGCGGCGCAACCATTCGCGGCCGCGCTCGAGCGCCTCGGGGCGCGCCACGCCGGCGAACTCCAGGCCGGCGATGACGTTTTCAAGAGCGCTGCGCCACGGCAGCAGCGCCTCGCCCTGGAACATGTAGCCGGCCCGGGTATTGATGCCCGACAGCGGCTGGCCGAACACCTTTACCTGCCCCGACGAGGGCGCCAGCAGGCCGGCGCCCACGTTCAGCAGCGTGGATTTGCCGCAGCCCGTGGGACCGACCACCGAGACGAACTCGCCCGGCGCGATGGCCAGGCTGGTGTCCTGGACGGCGGTGTAGCGCTTGCCCCCGCCGTCGCGGGACACGAAAGTGCAGGTAATGCTATCGAGCGAAAGTGCTGCTTCAGCCATTGGGGTACTTCTGGTTGGCACGGCGGGTGAATTCGTTGGTCCAGACCTTGGAGGTGTCGATCTTGGACGCATCGAAACCCTTGACGTAGGCGGCCAGCGCCTTGGCGGCGGTGGCCGCGCCGTCTTCGGGGATGACGCCGTCGGGCGACAGGCCTTCCATGCTCTTGGCGATGGCGGCCTTGTAGACGGCCGGGTCGCCCAGCAGATACTGAGTGGGCACCGTCTTGGCGATTTCTTCAGCGCCGGCTTTCTGGATCCATTTGTCGGCGCGCACGATGGCGTTGGTAAGCGCCTGCGCCGTGTTGGGATTGGCGTCCAGGAAGGCCTGGGGCGCGTACAGGCTGCCGGCCGGCATGTTGCCGCCGAAGATTTCCTGGGTGTCTTTCAGGGTACGGGTATCGACGATGATGTCGATGTCGCCCGGCATGGCCAGCATCGAGACCACCGGGTCGGTGTTGGAAATGGCGTCGATCTGGCCGCTGCGCAGCGCGGTAACCGCGCCGGCGCCGGCGCCCACGCCGATGAAGGACACGTCGCTGTCTTTCAGGCCATGCTTGGCCAGGAAGAAGCTGACCACCATATTGGTGGACGAGCCGGGCGCGGTCACGCCGATTTTCTTGCCTTTCAGGTCGGCCGGGCTTTTGTAGCCGGGCATGTTCTTCTTCGAGACGCCCACGCCGATCATGGGCGCGCGGCCCTGCAGCACGAAGGCGCGGTAGAACTGGCCCTTGGACTGCATGTGCAGCGTGTGCTCGAAGGCGCCCGAGACCACGTCGGCGCTGCCGCCCACCACGGCCTGCAGGGCCTTGGAGCCGCCGGCGAAGTCGGCGATGCTGACGTCCAGCCCTTCATCCTTGAAGAACCCCTTGACCTCGGCGATGGTCAGCGGCAGGTAGTAGATGAGGGCCTTGCCGCCCACGGCGATCTGCACGCTTTTCTTTTCCAGCTTCTGGGCCCGCACGATGGCGGGCGCCATGCCCACGGCGCCGGCGGCGCCGGCCAGCTTGAGCAACTCACGACGAGTGACTGACATTGAGGGTCTCCTTTGCCGCCAGGGCGGCCTGTGTCTGCATTGCGGCCCGGCAGGCCGTCATCTTGGCTTTATGGAAGCGCTGGCTGGCGGGTCAGGCGGCGGGCGGCGGGACGCCGATTGCGCCGGCCTCGGCCAGTTCTGCGATCGCCGCAGCATCATACCCCAGCGTTTTCAGGACTTCTTCGGTATGTTCCCCTAGGCGCGGGCCCAGCCAGCGGGTGCCGCCGGGCGTTTCGGACAGGCGCGGCACCACCGCCGGCAGCTTGACCGGGCTGCCGTCGGGGAAGCGGTGCTGCTCGATCATGCCGCGCGCGATGAACTGCGGGTCGGCGAACATGTCGGCCACGCTGTAGATCTTGCCCACCGGCACGTCGGCGCGGCGCAGAACCTCCAGAGCCTGGTCAATGGTGCGCGTATCGCACCAGCGCTGGATGGCGCCGTCGATTTCGTCGGCCCGCCGGGCGCGCCCGTCGTTGTGGGCCAGCTGCGGGTCCTGGGCCAGGTCGTCGCGGCCGATGGCGCGCATCAGCCGGTTGAAAATAGCGTCGCCGTTGCCGGCAATGACTACGTTCTGGCCGTCGCGGGTGGTGTAGGTGTTGGATGGCACGATGCCCGGCAGCGCGCCGCCGGTGCGTTCGCGCACCACGCCGGCCACGTCGTATTCGGGCACCAGGCTTTCCATCAGGTTGAACACCGATTCGTACAGCGCCACGTCGACCATCTGGCCCTGCCCGGCCACGCAGTCGGCGCCGGCCTTGCCGTTCCAGCGCCCGCCGGTGGCATCGCGGTGGCGCAGCGCCATCATGGCGCCGATGACCGCATGCAGCGCCGCAATCGAGTCGCCCACCGAAATGCCCACGCGCACCGGCGGCCGGTCGGGATGGCCGGAAACATAGCGCAGCCCGCCCATGGACTCGGCGATGGCGCCGAACCCAGGCGCGTCGCGCATGGGGCCGGTCTGCCCGTAGCCGGACAGGCGCACCATGATCAGCGCCGGGTTGGCGGCGCGCAATTGTTCGTAGCCCAGGTCCCACTTTTCGAGTACGCCTGGACGGTAGTTCTCGATGATGATGTCGGCATCCAGCGCCAGGCGGCGCGCGATCTCGCGGCCGCGCGGGTCTTTCAGGTTGAGCGCGATGGATTGCTTGTTGCGGGCCTGCACCGTCCACCACAGCGAATTGCCTTCGTGCAGGTAGCGCCAGCTGCGGATGGGGTCGCCCCCGCCCGAGCCGTCGGGGCCGTGCGGGGTTTCGACCTTGATGACATCGGCGCCGAACTCGCCCAGCATGCGGGCGGCGAACGGCCCGGCGATCAGCGTACCCAGTTCCAGGACTTTGACGCCCTTGAGCGCGGACATGGGAGTCTCCTTTGTGGTCTGGCCAGGGCGCCGCGGCGGCCCTAGGCGGACTTGCGTTCCATCAGGGCCCAGGCGATGGTGCCGGCATCGACGTATTCGAGCTCGCCGCCGGCCGGCACGCCGCGCGCCAGGCGCGTGACCTTCAGGCCCTTACCCGCCAGGACTTCGCCCAGGAAGTGCGCGGTGGTCTCGCCCTCGGCCGTGAAGTTGGTGGCCAGGATCACTTCCTGCACCACGCCGTCGGAGGCGCGCTCGAGCAGGCGCTGGAAGTCGAGCTCGCGCGGGCCGATGCCCTCGAGCGGGGCCACCCGGCCCATCAGCACATAGTACAGGCCGCGGTAGCCGTGGCTGGCCTCGATCATGTTCTGGTCGGCCGGCGTCTCGACGATGCACAGCAGCGACGGATCGCGCTTGGGATTGGCGCAGGTGGCGCAGATGTCGTCTTCGGTGAAGCTGTTGCAGCGCGCGCAATGGCGCAGGTTGTGCACGGCGCCCGCCAGCGCGCGGCCCAGCATGTCGGCCCCCTGCAGATCGTGCTGCAGCAAGTGGTAGGCCATGCGCCGGGCCGAACGCACGCCCACCCCGGGCAGGCGGCGCAGCGCCTCGATCAGCGAGACGAGCGGCTCGGGTTCGGGCAGTTGGGGGTCCATCGCAGCAGCGGCCGGCGGATCAGAAAGGCAGCTTCATGCCCGGCGGAATCGGCATGCCGGCCGTGACGCCGGCCATCTTTTCCTGGGCGGTGGCTTCGGCCTTGCGCAGCGCGTCGTTGAAAGCGGCCGCCACCAGGTCTTCGAGCATGTCTTTGTCGTCGGCCAGCAGGCTGGGGTCGATAGCCACGCGCTTGACGTCGTGGCGGCAGGACATGGAAACCTTGACCAGGCCGCCGCCGGACTCGCCGTCGACGATGATCTCGGCCAGGGCGTCCTGGGCCTTTTTCATGTTTTCCTGCATCTGCTGCGCCTGGCGCATCAGACCGGCAAGTTGTCCTTTCATCATGATGGAAGTTTCCTTGGATAGAGGGAAATTTTCACGGAACTCGCAATAGCGGCCGCAGGCCGCTTACGCGGCAGGGTCGACGGCGCGCACCGAACCCGGCACCACCCGGCCGCCGAAATCGGCCCGCAGCGCCTGTACGAAGGGGTCGGCGGCCACGGCGTCTTCGGCGGCCTGTTGGCGCGCGGCGCGCTCGATCTGGGCCACCGCGTGCGCGGTGGCGTCGCCAGTGGCGCCGACTTCGATCTCCAGGCGCAGGCCCTGCCCGAAATGTTCGCACAGCACCGTCTGCAGGCGCACCCGGCTTTCGCTTTCGGCCAGGGTCTTGACGGCCACGCGCAGCACTACGGCATCGCCCTGCACGCCGGCCCATTCGCTCTGGCGCGCCAGTTCGGCTGCCAGCCCGGTAACGGGCAGGCGCGCGGCCAGCTCCGGCCATTCGGCCGCCGACATGCTGTCGAGCCGTGGCGCGGCCTGCCGGGCCCGGCGCGGCGCCGCCTGGGGACGGGGCGCGGGCGACAGTTCGGCGGCGGGGACTTCGGTGGCCAGGGTTTCGAATTCGTCGTCGGGGTCGGCGGTGAATTCGGCGGCGGGCAGGTAGCCGCCCTGCGCTTCGTCGGGAATGTCTTCATCGACCCAGGCCGGCGGCTCGCCGTCGGCCTGGGGAGGCGGCGCCTTGGCCAGCGTGGCGGGCGGCGTGACGGCCAGCGCGGCGGCCGGGGGTGTCTTGGGCGCGGCCGGCTCGGGCCCGGCCGAGGCCGGCGCGGCGGGCGCAGCAGCAGCAGGCTCGGCGCACGGCGCCGTGGGGGCCGCAACGGGCGTGGCCGCGGCGCGCGGCGGCTGGGCCGGAGCAGGCGGCGCGGCGGCCGCGGGGGCTGCAACGGGAGCGGCAGCAGCTTCGGCGGGCCGCGGCGTGGCGGCTGCGGGCGATTGCAGCGCAGCGGCCGGGCCGGCCTGCCCGCTGAGCGCAAGCATGCGCAGGCAGGCCATGATGAAGCCGGCGTATTCGTCGGGCGCCAGGGAAAGTTCGCCGCGGCTGTGCACGGCCACCGAATAGAACAATTGCACCGCGTCGGGGTGCAGCACGCCGGCCAGGCGGGAGATGTCGGCGGCCAGCGGGTCGTCGCCCGGCGTGGCGCCCGGCACGCGCTGTTCGATGGCCACGCGCGACAGCAGCACCGCCAGGTCGGCCAGCGCGCCGGCGTACGACAGCCCGCGCGTGGAGAGTTCATCGGCCACGGCCAGGACGCCGGCGGCGTCGCCGGCCGGCAGGGCGTCGAGCAGGCGCACCAGATGGCGCTGGTCGATAGTGCCCAGCATGCCGCGCACGGCTTCTTCGGTAAGGTTGCCGGCGCTGTAGGCGATGGCCTGGTCGGTGAGCGACAGCGCGTCGCGCATGGACCCGCCAGCCGCCTGGGCGATCAGGCGCAGGGCCGGCAGTTCGCAGGCCACGGATTCGTCGCCCAGCACCGCCTGCAGGTGGCCGACGATGGCGTCAGGCGGCATCTGCTTCAGGTTGAACTGCAGGCAGCGCGACAGCACCGTGACCGGGATTTTCTGCGGATCGGTGGTGGCCAGGATGAATTTCACATGCGGCGGCGGCTCTTCGAGCGTCTTGAGCATGGCGTTGAACGCGTGCCCGGTCAGCATGTGGACTTCGTCGATCATGTAGACCTTGTAGCGGCCCGCCCCGGGCGCGTACACGGCCTGTTCGAGCAGCTGGGTCATTTCTTCGACGCCGCGGTTCGAGGCGGCATCGAGTTCGAGGTAGTCGACAAAGCGGCCCGCGTCGATCTCGGTGCAGGCGCGGCACTGGCCGCAAGGCTTCGAGGTGATGCCGGTTTCGCAGTTCAGCGACTTGGCCAGGATGCGCGACAGGGTGGTCTTGCCCACGCCGCGCGTGCCGGTGAAGAGCCAGGCATGGTGCAGCCGCTGGGAATCGAGCGCGTGCGTCAGCGCGCGCACCACGTGGTCCTGGCCTACCAGGGTATCGAACGAGCGCGGCCGCCACTTGCGGGCCAGTACCAGATAAGTCATGGACGGATTGTAGAGCCAGTTGCGCGCGGCCGGCGCGCCGGAAATACAAAGGGGCGCCGCAACCAGGGCGCGAATGCCATGAACCCACGGCGATTCGTTCCGATTACGGCGCCCCCTTGGGGAAACCGGTAGGCGAGCCTTACTCCGGCACTGATCCTAAACGACTATGGCTGCTTCGTTCCCGACCTGACCAGGTTCACCGCCGAACCATGCGAAGGGGCCCGCCAGTCGAGATTCTAGCAGAGCGGCCGGAAGGCCGCCTGCTGGAATCTCGACTGGCGGGCCCCGGGGGGCTGTATGGGGCGCCCCCTCCCCGGGCCCTCCCCCCGGGGGAGGGAGGGGGGAGTTCTGGAGGGACGGGTGGTGTTCTTTTGTTCGCTTTTTTCTGATGGGTGTCAGGCTCCCGAAGGGTGCCTGAAGTGAAAGTCCCACCCCCGAAGCGCTGCGCGCGTTCCACCTCGCGGCTGGCAGGCCGCTCGGATTCGCCAGGCAGGGAACAGTCCTCAAGGACTGTTCCCTGTCCGGGCTCATCCCCCTCAAGGGGGCGACGCTGGCGGACCGGCAAAGCCGGATCCGCGGCGTCCCCGATCGGGCTGCACCCGCTTTCATCTCGGGCGGGTCGCGCAGCGCGCGGTGAAGCACTGACACCGTTGTGGGCAACGACTGTCCCAGCAGTACGGTGTCTGACACCCTGTTGAACTGACCCCCAAAAGTTGGATACGAACTTTTGGGGGTATTTTTCATGACGAAGTACAGTGAAGAGGTCAAGCTGGCAGCGGTCCAGGAGTATGACCTGGGCCATGCGGGGATCGCCGCTGTAGC